>JGI26115J46592_1000006_pt1 | contig 79953 bp, 70 predicted proteins | sample AOAMet1_07_M0_10_2_FD_46592 | JGI IMG/M metagenome (IMG submission 46592)
CTTATGAAAATATGTGCTTGTTTTTTTATGAAATTTTTACATAGCGAATAATAGTTGGCGCATTAGTCAAAGTTTTTTGTAGATATTTGGACGCAGCAGAAGATTATATCTGTAATATTGTAGAACAAAACTTCTTCCCAAAACCTTATGTTGATGTTATTTTAATGTGGTGGTGAAATTATTGGGGATGATATTATGAAAAAAATATTAACTATTTTTTTTCTTTTAACTGCAATTTCTACAAACGCTCAATCTTCAAATCAAAATTTATTAGAATTAGACCCAAATATAATTGCTGCAGCAAATTGTAATGGAGCTCTTTTTGCTGTTTCTATGGTTAATTTTGAAAACGGCATACTGAATGAACAGCGTGCTAGAGTAATGTTGCGGACAACAACCTTAGCATTTTGGTTGACAGCTACAAAGCACCAGAACGTTCAACATTTAGCTGAATATGCAAATGATTATGATGAGTTTTTCAGTGACAGTTATGAAAGTACATATGATGATTTGATTGATGGTAACTATACCTGGGACAGTCAGGCGGAAGTTGATGTTTGTACGGCAAGAATTTTTGATCCTTTAACAAGCGTGACAGCACAAGATATGCAACGTTCAGGTGTACAGGATTATTTTCAATTTAGCGCAGCAGTCGCAGCCGAAGCAGACAAACGATTTGATTACATTTTAAAGCTTATGGAAGCTATGCAATAATTATAACAGAAAGGTATTTATTAAATTATGACAATAAAAGTAATAGTTTAGAGTGGATAAAAAAAATGGAGAAAATCAAGACATAGCATTACAGCAATGATATTTCATTGGGGATTTGTAATTATTTTTATATATGGGATATTTAAGCAAGTAGATGATATCAATCAATTGTCAGATATTTCGTTATTAAAATTTGAAATTATTTTTGCAGCTTTGATGTTGATATTATTGATAATGCGTTATCTATATATGTCGCAAACACAAGTAACCTCATTGCCAGAGGATACCTCAATGTTTCAAAGGCGAGCAGCAAAGATTGTACATATTAGTCTTTATATCAATCTTTCTGTAATACCTATAACTGGATTAGTCATCGGACTTTTATATTGGTTGGGTTTGAAAAGTGGTATATTTATTGAATTGACTGTTGGTTTGCACGAGCTTTCAATTTCTACAATGTATTGTTTGATTGCAATTCATGTTTCAGCTGCTATTTTTCACCGTTTTAGAAACGATGGTGTATGGAGTTCTATGGTGCCATTTTTAAAAGAAAGAAAATGATTTCTACCTAATTAACATTTTCTGGTATGGTTTGGATATATTATAGGAAAAAGTTTCATGAAAATTGGATTTATTGGCCTTGGGAATATGGGCGCACCAATGGCTATAAATTTAGCAAAAGCTGGCCATGAATTAATTGGATATGATGCTAAATTAGACGTTCCAAAAGAGCTAACTCAAGGAGTTTCATCCAAAACTTTAGCAAAAGATGCCGATGTTGTTATATTGATGCTTCCAAATGGTGAGATATCAAAATCGGTTGCATTTGATATTTTGCCGGTTATGCAAAAAGGATCTGTTATGATTGATTGCTCGACTATCGATGTAGCTTCTGCAAAAAAAATCAATCAAATAGCAGATGAGAATTTAATTGATTTTTTAGATGCACCTGTTTCTGGTGGGGTGGTAGGAGCTTGCTCTGGAAGTTTGACTTTTATGGTTGGTGGTAAAGAGGATATTTATACAAAAGTTGCTCATTTGTTTAATATAATGGGCCAAAAATCAGTTTTTTGTGGGGCTGCGGGAAATGGTCAATCAGCAAAAATATGTAATAATATGATATTAGGTGTGACCATGATTGCTACATGTGAGGCATTTTCTTTAGCTGATAATTTAGGCTTAGATAGACAAGCAATGTATGATGTTGTTAGCACATCTTCAGGTAGTAGCTGGTCTATGAATACTTATTGCCCTGCGAAAGGTATTGGCCCCCAAAGCCCATCTGATAACGATTATTTACCAGGTTTTGCGTCTGATTTAATGCTCAAAGATTTGAGATTAGCTCAACAAGCAGCTAATGAAGTTCAAGCTAATACTCCAATGGGCAAAGCTGCAGTAGATATTTATGAGACATTTGTAGAAAAAGATAACGGATCTGGCCTTGATTTTTCTGCAATTTTGCCCTGGATTAAAAATATCAACGGATCATAATTTTTATTAAGTGCATTTAAACTTTTCTTTGAATTTATATAGCAAAAGATAATTGCTTTCTTTTTGTTAGAATGTTTTTGTTATAAGAAGCGTATATTAATATGAATATTTTCTTGAAAGTTGTGATATGCCTATAGGTATTTTTGATAGTGGGTTAGGCGGATTAACTGTACAGCAAGAAATTGCTTCACGAATTCCAGATCAATCATTAGTTTATCTTGGTGATAATAAATATGCACCATATGGTGTTCGTGATCATGAACAAATTTATTCACTCACTCAAAATGCCATTGAAAGGTTGTGGAATGCAGGTTGTGATTTAGTAATTGTAGCATGTAATACCGCATCTGCAGTTGCTGTAAAGAGAATGCAAGAGGAATGGTTGCCAGAAAATAAGAGGGTTTTAGGCGTCTTTGTTCCATTAATTGAAGCAGTTACTGAACGTCAATGGGGGGATAATTCAGCACCAAAAGAAGTTGGCGTAAAGCAAGTAGCACTTTTTGCAACTCCTGCAACAGTAGCAACAAGAGCATTCCAAAGAGAATTAGCATTTCGAGCAATAGGGGTGGACGTAGAAGCTCAACCCTGTGGAGGACTAGTTGATGCAATAGAGGAAAATGATTTTGAACTTGCAGAAGCATTAGTGCAATCACATGTATCTGCACTACTTAGGCGAATGCCAAATCCTCAGGCGGCTGTNTTGGGGTGTACTCATTACCCGATTTTAAAAAAATGTTTTGAAAAAGCATTGGGGNCAAATGTTCAAGTTTATTCACAAGGCCGAATTGTAGCAGAAAGTTTGATGCATTATTTAAATAGGCATCCAAGATTTAAAGAAAAGGGAGAAGCATTATTTTTGACTACTGGTGATGTTGATAAAGTAAGTTTGGCTGCAACTCGGTTCTTAAGTAAAAAAATGCTTTTTAAATCTGTTTGATTGAATGTTTATAAAAAGTATTTTAAATGCAAAGCATTAATAAGGAATATTAAATGACCCAAAGTAAAAAAATAGCAATTTTGGGAGCCTCTGGGTATACGGGAGCCGAGCTTGTAAGATTGATTTCTTCTCATCCTTTTATGGATATTGTGGCTCTTGGTGCTGATCGAAAAGCTGGAATGGAGATGTCAGAAGTGTTCCCGCATCTGCGTCACATAAATTTACCAAAACTTATTAAAACTGAGGAAATTAATTTTGATAATATTGATTTGTGTTTCTGTGCTTTGCCTCATGTTACAAGTCAAAATATTATTTCGAAATTACCAAAAAAATTAAAAATTATTGATTTATCTGCTGATTTTAGATTGCGAGATACCAATGAATATCTGAAATGGTATGGCTGTGAGCATCAGGCATCAAAATTACAGCTTGAAGCCGTATATGGATTAACTGAGTTTTATAGAGACTCAATTAAATCTGCAAGGCTAGTCGCAGGCACAGGTTGCAATGCTGCTGCTGGCCAATATGCATTGCGTCCGCTCATAAAAGCAAATTTAATTAATTTGGATGATATAATTATAGATTTGAAAACTGGTGTAAGTGGAGCTGGGCGGTCATTAAAAGAAGGATTATTACATTCTGAACTTTCTGAGGGTAGTCATCCCTATGCAATTGGCGGCACTCATCGTCATTTAGCTGAATTTGATCAAGAATTTTCAAATTTAGCTGGTAGACCTGTAAAAATACAATTTACACCAACACTATTACCTGTGAACAGAGGTATTATAGCTAATGTTTATGTAAAAGGTGATCCTGAGGCTATTTATGCTGAATTTAAAAAGGCCTATTCAAAAGAACATTTCATGAAGCTATTACCATATGGTGAAACTCCAAGTACTCGACATGTTAGAGGGTCAAATTATTGTCACATTGGTGTAACTGCTGATAGAATTTCTGACCGTGCAATGGTTATTGTAACTCTTGATAATCTTACTAAAGGATCTTCAGGGCAAGCACTGCAAAATGCGAATTTGATGTTAGATCTTCCAGAAGAAATGGGCCTTGAAATGGCTCCTTTGTTTCCATAATGGCTATCGGACTAAAAAAACGAAGACGTGTACAGCTTATTGTAATCGCTATATTTTTTATATTTGTTGCAACTTTTCTAATTGGTTTTGCCTTTAAGGACGGAATAGAATTTTTTAGAAGCCCGACTCAAGTCATATCTGAAAGCATAAGTGAAAATGAAGTTTTTAGAATTGGTGGCCTCGTAAAGGAAAATAGCTTAAAAAAAGATGGGAACAAAATAAGTTTTATAGTTACTGACCGATCAAATGATGTGGCTGTAAAGTTTATTGGAATTCTTCCAGATTTATTTTCCGAAGGAACAGGTATGATTGCAACGGGAAACATGAAAGGAATGGTCTTTGAAGCAACAGAAATTTTGGCAAAACATGATGAAAATTATATGCCAAAAGAAGTTGCTGATGCTCTTAAAGAGCAAGGTATTTATCAAGAATGATTTTTTTATCATTTTGATTAAGTGACACATGATCGCATTGAGCATACCTGCTGAAAATTATATATTATATTAAAATTGGAGTGATTGAATGATCGCAGAATTGGGACACTTAGCTGTTATAATTGCCTTTATGGTAGCAATAGTACAATCAGTCGTTCCTATGATTGGAGCTTCGAAAGGTTATATTGGTTGGATGGATGCAGCTAGGCCTTCAGCAATTATACAATTTTTATTAATTTTCTTTGCATTCATAATGTTAACTATCTCTTTTGTAACATCAGATTTCTCAGTTAAATTGGTGGCTAGTAATTCACACTCATTAAAACCACTCCTTTATAAAATATCAGGTGTTTGGGGTAATCATGAAGGTTCAATGCTTTTATGGATTTTGATATTAGCATTTTATGGAGCTTTGGTTGCTGTATTTGGTAAACGATTACCGATAATTTTGAAAGCCCGTGTATTGTCTGTTCAAGCTATGATTGGGGTAGCTTTTATTGCATTTCTGCTTTTTACATCAAATCCGTTTGAAAGACTTATCTTTCCTCCATTTGATGGAAAAGATTTAAATCCACTTTTACAAGATCCTGGTTTAGCTTTTCACCCACCTTTTTTATATTTTGGCTACGTCGGTTTATCTATGACATTCAGCTTTGCAATTGCTGCATTAATTCAAGGATCTGTTGATGCTGCTTGGGCAAGATGGGTACGACCTTGGGCGCTTTTAGCATGGATAACATTAACTATTGGCATTGCTCTGGGATCTTGGTGGGCATATTACGAATTAGGCTGGGGAGGATGGTGGTTCTGGGACCCAGTTGAAAATGCTTCATTTATGCCATGGCTTATTGCTGTTGCTTTGTTACATTCTGCAATCGTTGTTGAAAAACGTGAAACTCTTAAAAGTTGGACAGTATTACTAGCTATATTGGGTTTTTCGTTTTCGCTTATAGGAACTTTTATCGTGAGATCAGGTGTAATTACATCCGTTCATGCCTTTGCTAATGATCCTGAGCGTGGTGTTTTTATTTTGCTTATCTTAATTATTGCTATAGGTGGTGCTTTAACCTTGTATGCATTTAGAGCAAATAGTTTACGTTCAAGTGCTGTATTTAGTCCTATAAGTCGTGAGAGTGGTTTAATTTTGAATAATTTGCTGCTTGTCGTTTCAACAATAGTAGTTTTTATCGGTACAATTTGGCCATTAGTAGCAGAATTAATACTGGGGAGAAAATTATCTGTTGGGGCACCATTTTTTGAAATTGCGTTCACTCCATTTATGGTTGTTTTAGCAATTTTTTTACCATTGGGTGCAATTTTACCATGGAAAAGAGCACAGATTTTGCGTGCTGGCAGTCCTTTAATTGGCGCCTTGTCATTAAGTGTAGCGATAGGCTTATTAATCTGGAGCCTTCAAACTGGTGGAAGAATTTTAGCGCCAATAGGATTGGCTTTATCTGCGTGGGTTATTTTAGGTTCTCTTACTGATCTTCTCATGAGATGTAGAATGATTGATATTGGTTTTTCAGCGGGGTTAAGGCGNTTGATAAATCTTACACGTGCTGATTGGGGCAAAACATTTGCGCATATTGGACTAGGTTTAACAATTTTTGGAATTTCAGCAATTACTGCCTGGGAAACTGAAGATATACGTGTTGCAAAAATAGGTGAAGAATTTGAAGTAAGTGGATATACATTTATTTTTGAAGATGTAAGTAAAATTAATGGAAAAAATTATACATCAGATATGGGAACTATAAACGCATTTAAAAATAATAAATTAGTTGCAATATTAAAGCCGGAGAAGAGATTTTATCCTGTACAGAGAATGCCCACAACTGAAGCTGGAATAAATAGTAGTTTGAAAAGAGATTTGTATATTGCTTTAGGTGATTTTCAAGANAATGGCTGGACTATAAGAACATATGTGAAGCCATATGCAGTTTGGATTTGGATAGGTTGCTTAATAATGGCTTTTGGAGGATTATTAAGCATGACTGATAGGCGTTTGCGNTTTGCTTCAACCATAAGATTAAAACAAAAATAAAATGATTAGATTTGCATTTCTTATAATATTTATTTGCTCGGCAGCGTGGGCTGTTGAGCCAGATGAAGTCTTAACAAATGTTGAATATGAAACTAGAGCGCGTGCGATATCAAAAAACTTACGATGCTTGGTATGTAGAAACGAAAATATAGATAGCTCTAATGCTGGAATTGCTAAAGACTTAAGAATTTTAGTTCGTGATCGAATTAAAGAAGGGGATAGTAATGAAGAGGTAATAGAATTTATCACAGATCGTTATGGAGAATATGTGCTATTAAATCCAAAAATGTCATTTCAAAACTTATTATTATGGATATCTGGCCCATTATTTTTACTTCTTGGTGGGTTGATCAGTTGGAGATACGCAAAGCATAAAGGTCAAGATAGTACAAAAGAGCTGAGTGAAGATGAAAAAACTAGGCTCAAAGAAATAATGGATGATTAACAAGAATAGTTAANCATCCACTTTCTTATTATCTATCGTTTGGATTGATGTAATCACGTTTNGTTGCGCCAGTGTATAACTGTCTAGGTCGCCCAATTTTAAGTTTTGGATCTGCAATCATCTCTTTCCATTGTGCTATCCAACCAACAGTACGAGACATTGCAAAGATTGGTGTAAACATCGATGTAGGAAAGCCCATAGCGTCTAAAATTATACCTGAATAAAAATCAACATTTGGATAAAGTTTTTTATCTATGAAATATGGGTCTTCTAATGCTATCTTCTCTAAAGCTTTTGCAACTAACAAAGTCTCATTATTTTCAATGCCCATGAGCTCTAAAACTTCGTCAGCACTTTCCTTCATCACAGTGGCTCTTGGGTCGAAATTCTTATAAACACGATGGCCAAATCCCATAAGACGGAATGGATCAGATTTATCTTTTGCTCGTGCTATAAATTCAGGTATTCTATCTACTGTCCCAATTTCTCTGAGCATATTTAAGCAAGCTTCATTTGCTCCACCATGAGCAGGTCCCCATAAGCACGCAATACCCGCGGCAATACATGCAAATGGATTTGCACCAGAAGAACCAGCAAGCCGTACAGTGGATGTTGAAGCGTTTTGCTCATGATCAGCATGTAAAGTGAATATTCTATCCATGGCTTTTGCCAAAATAGGATTTACTTTATATTCCTCTGTTGGCGTAGCAAAACACATTCTTAAAAAATTAGATGCATAGTCCAAATTATTATCTGGATATATAAATGGCTGTCCAATAGAATATTTATATGCATATGCAGCAATAGTAGGTATTTTTGCTATCATTCTGATCGAGGCAATTTCACGTTGATCTTGGTCGGAGATATCAATGCTATCATGATAAAATGCTGATAATGCACCAACNACTCCACACATAATTGCCATTGGGTGAGCATCTCTCCTGAAACCACGNAATAAGTGGTTCATTTGATCATGTAACATTGTATGATTTGTAACTCGAGTTTCAAATTCTATTAACTCTGGNTTGGAAGGTAATTCTCCATAAAGAAGTAAATAACAAACTTCTAAGTAATGAGATTGTTCCGCAAGCTGGTCGATGGGATAACCACGATAGAGTAACTCTCCTTTGCCACCAGCAATAAATGTTATTGTACTTTCACAAGATGCTGTTGATGTAAAACCGGGATCGTAAGTGAATACATCACCTTCAGCATAAAGCTTTGTAATATCAACGACATCTGGTCCGGCAGTAGGTGAGTGAANAGGTAATTCTATTTTTTTATTGTTTATAGTTAATTGTGCGAACTTACTATCTGCCATTTGTTTCCCTTGTATCAATGTGTTGCACTAAATTATTGTGCATGNAGTCTGGCTAACTAAAATGTTAAACAAACATATTAATTCTTTGTTATTGCACTATTAATGCGCGCTAGACTTTCTTCACGGCCTAATATTTCCATCATTCCAAAAGCTGATGGAGAATTAATTTTTCCAGAAAGTGCCGCTTTGAGTGGCATTCCTATTTTACCAAGGCCTATTTNATGACTGTCGGCAAATTCTCGCGCTAATGCTTCTAAATATTCTGATGTCCACGTAGCATCTGATAGTAATGGGGTCAATTGCTTTAGTATACCAATGGATACCGAATTTAGATTTATTATAGATTTTTCATCAATATCAATAGGTAGCGCTGTAAGAATAAAGTGACATTTGTCCAAAACATCACAAAGTGTTTTTGACTTATCTCTTACTAATGAGATTGATTTAGTAATTTTAAGTTTATTATTTTCTGAAATCTCAATNCCAATTTCTTTTGCGTATGCAAATAAATCATTAGAAACCATCTCATCTGAAGATGTTTTAATATGATGAGCTGAAACATTATTTAATTTTTTAAAATCTAATCTAGAAGGGGACTTTCCTATACCTGAAAAATCAAACCAACTTATTGCATCTGCAGTAGAAAAGAGCTCATCATTTCCATGACTCCAGCCAAGCCGACATAGATAATTTCTTATGGCCTCTGGCATATAACCTAAAGCTGCATATTCGTGTATTCCTGTTGCACCATGTCTTTTTGATAACTTTTTACCATCTTCACCATGGATTAGTGGTATGTGAGCAAATTCTGGAATTTTCCAATTCATCGCGTCATAAATCAAAGATTGTCGGCCTGCGTTTATTAAGTGATCATCACCTCTAATGATATGCGTAACGCCCATATCATGATCATCTACAACTACTGCTAACATGTATGTCGGACTATTATCGGACCTTAACATAATAAGATCATCAAAGGAGGATGCTGCCCAGCTGACTTTCTTTTGAACTTTGTCTTTTATAACGANTCCGCCATTCTTGGGAGATTTTAATCTTATTACAAAAGGGGCATCAGGAAAGGATTCAGGGTCAGCATCACGCCATGGGCTTTGGAACGGCAACGGATTTTTATCTTTANCTGCCTGATCTCTATATGCATTGATCTCATCAATAGTAGAAAAGCATTTATAAGCATGGCCGCTTTTTACCATTTCTAAAGCAACAATACGGTGACGATTTGCTCTTTCGAATTGGCTGTATACGTTGCCGTCATAATCTAACCCAAGCCACTCAAGGCCTTTCAATAATGCGGTAGTTGCTTCAGGTGTTGATCTTTCACGATCTGTGTCTTCTATTCTTAGTAGAAATTTTCCATTGTTTGCTTTTGCATAAAGCCAATTAAAAAGTGCTGTTCTAGCTCCACCAATATGAAGGTATCCCGTTGGTGAGGGCGCAAATCTGGTAATAANTTGTTGCTCTGACATTTTTGATCAGCCTATTTGATATCATATGATTTAATATACACGTCTATTAGGGAATAGATTTAAGAGTGGCAATAGAGTGCCATAAGTAGAAATGTATTTTTAAGATNATTTATAATCAAAAAAATATTTAGNTANAAAATCAAAAAATAAACTATAAATTTTCATTTTTGATACAATTTTAAATTTATTAAATGATATTGAAATTAGTAAGTACGAATTAAGCCAACCAGTTTACCTTGAACCTTAACTTGGTCATCACGGTAAACTCTTGTTTCATAGGCAGGGTTTGCAGCCTCTAATGCNACAACAGTACCTCTTTTGCGCAAGCGCTTCAATGTCGCCTCTTGGTCATCGACAAGAGCTACAACAATATCACCGTTTTCAGCATCATTTTGTTCATTTATAACAACAATATCACCATCATTTATACCAGCTTCGATCATAGAATCACCTTTAACCTCAAGAGCATAATGCCGTCCTGAATTTTTGAGCATTTCGCCTGGTACTGAAACATTATTTGACACTTGTTGTATCGCCTCAATAGGTGTCCCGGCTGCTATTCGACCCATTATAGGAAGTGTTAATGCATTTGCTGCTTCAATCGGAAGTGCTGCTGCTGGTGGTGGTGTTAGAGATCCTTCAATAATTCTAGGTTGAAAGCCNCCTCCGTCTATACTTTCAGGAAGTCGGAGTATTTCAATTGCCCTAGCGCGATGTGCTAATCGACGAATAAAACCCCGCTCTTCTAAGGCGGTAATTAGTCTATGTATTCCTGATTTAGAACGTAAATCTAGAGCTTCTTTCATTTCATCAAAACTTGGCGGTACACCATCTTTTTGCAAACGTTTATGAATAAATTCTAATAAATCTAGTTGTTTACGTGTCAACATTTTACTCACCTAATTCTTTATGTTTCTCATATGTCCACTTAAGTTCTACAACTGTTCTTGTTTTGTGTCAAATAAATTTAATTTTTTATAATTTTATCAAAATACCAATTTACCTATTTCAACGGGATAACNTTAACACTAGAACCTTTTTGTTTTGCTTTATCGTTTGCTGGCCGCACAAGTAGTGCATTTGCTTTGGATAAAATTGTTAATAGTGAACTNTCTTGTTGACCAAATGGTTCAACCGTTTGAGTGCCATTAACAAATCTCATTTTGGCTCTCATATAATGTTCCCTTGGTCCGTTTTGAGGTAAATCATTTTCCAAAATAGCATTTTGAGTATCCAATGGAGCTTTTCCTTTGCCGAGCATTACATTAATTGCTGGTTTCAGAAAAACCATACCACAAACAAGTGCCGACACTGGATTACCTGGAAGGCCAAAAATAGGTATTTTACCAATTTTTCCCGCCATAAGTGGTTTGCCAGGTCGCATAGCAACTTTATAGAAAGATGTTTCCATTCCNATATCTATTGCTGTTGAATGAACTAAATCGTAGTCTCCGACAGAAGCACCACCAAGAGTAACTATTAAGTCAACATTATTGCAAAGGTTTAAAACTGTTTTTAGTTCTTGTGAAGTATCTCGAGCAATTGGTAAAAGTCTCGCAATTCCTCCTGATGTTTCAATAAGAGTTTTTAAGCCATAATTATTAGATGAGATAATTTGATCTTTTTCTGGCACTTCTCCAACATTAACTAATTCATCACCTGTTGCAATTAACGCAATTATAGGTTTTCTAAAAACAGGAACTTCTGCAATATTCATCGCAGCTAACAATGAAATTAATGATGCATTTAATCTTAATGGAGCATCTATACAGTCACCAACTTTAAAATCACCACCTTTTGGCCTAATAAAGTTATTTTTATCAAATACCTTATTAATTATAATTTTATCATTAGATTTTATGCAATCTTCCTGTATCAAAATATGATCAGATCCTTTTGGAACTGGAGCACCAGTGAAAATTCGAACTGCAGTTCCAATAGATACTTTACCATCAAAACCCAATCCAGCTACCGATTGTCCGATTACCTTGAGTTCAGCTCCAGGCTGCAAGTCTTTTGCGTTTATTGCATAACCATCCATAGCCGAGGATTTAAAAGGTGGTTGATCACGGTTTGCATATATTTTTGATGCAAGTATCCTATCTCCTGCTTGATCTAATTCAACCAACTCAATATCTAATGGTTTTACTAAGTCTAGGATCTGAGAAAGAGCTTGGTTAACACTTATCATTCACAAACAAACTGCCCGGTTTTACCACCGTCTTTAAATGTTACTCNCAAATCNGTTATTTTCATCGTTTTATCTATAGCTTTTACCATATCGTAGATTGTAAGGGCTGTTATATTAGCCGCAGTTAGTGCTTCCATTTCCACGCCTGTTTGGCCATTGGTTTTTACAGTTGCTTCGATTTCAACAGAGTTGTTGGATGGTTCAATTCTTAAATTAATATTTACATTTGTTATAGGTAACGGATGACATAATGGAATAAGATCAGCAGTTTTNTTTGCAGCCATAATNCCTGCTGTTCTCGCTATACCCAAAACATCACCTTTTTTTGCATCACCATTTTTGATTATTTCAAGTGTATTTGAATTCATCAAAATTCTTGCCTTTGCAACCGCAACTCTNGATGTTGTTTCTTTGTTAGAAACATCAACCATGTGAGCTTGACCTTGATCATTAAAGTGATTCAATTTTGACATTATTTTGATCTCGTATGTTTTAATAAAGATTTGGTTGCTTCTTTAACATCATTTTGTCTCATCAAGCTTTCTCCAATTAAAAAGCTTCGAGCGCCAACTTCTGCCATTTGATCCATATCTTCAGATGTGAATATTCCACTTTCAGTTATCATATGTCTATCACTAGGAACATGTTTTGATAATAACCTTGTTGTATCTAATGTAACATCAAATGTTTTCAAATTGCGATTGTTTATACCCAGTAAGGATGATTTACACATTAGCCCTCGGTCTAATTCTTCTCTATTGTGTACTTCTAAAAGAACATCCATTCCCCATTCAAATGCACATGCCTCCAGCTCTTGTGCTTGCATGTCAGATACTGATGCTAATATTATTAAAATACAATCTGCGTTCCAGGCTCGTGCTTGTGCTACTTGATAAGTATCATACATGAAATCTTTTCGTAGTGCTGGTAGATTACAGGCCTTCCGTGCGCTAATTAAGTATTCTGGTGACCCTTGGAATGATGGAGTGTCTGTTAAAACAGACAAACAAGTTGCTCCACCTTGCTCATATGCATGTGCTAATTCAGGAGGATTAAAGTCTGGTCTGATTAATCCTTTTGATGGGCTAGCTTTTTTAATTTCAGCAATTAATCCATATCCAGATTTTGCAGCATTTTTTAAAGAATCTGCAAAAAAACGGACAGAATCTGCCTCAAGCGCAATATCTTCGAGGTCTTTAATCGGTAGTGCTAATTTTGCATTTTTTACTTCTTCAAGTTTATATTCTTTTATTTTTTCTAATATGTCAGTCATTTTAATTTGCTCCTGACGTAATTGAAGCAAGTGCATTTAGTTTGGACTTGGCAGAGCCAGAGTCTATGCTTTCGGCGGCGATTTCTGCTCCTTCAATTAGAGAATTTGCTTTGTCAGCAACAATTAATGCTGCTGCAGTGTTTAAAATAACTGCGTCACGATAAGCAGACTTATGGCCATCTAATAATTTAGACATTTCAACTGCATTGTATTTAGGAGTTCCACCTATAATGCTTTCAAATGAATGTATTGGCAAACCAGCATCCTCAGGGTTGATTTCAAATTCACTTATATTTCCTGAACTTAATTCAACAATCCAAGATACTCCAGCTATTGATATTTCATCTGTTCCATCTGATCCATGAACCAACCAAGCTTTCTCTGATCCTAATTCTTTTAACACTTCAGCCATTGGTCTAATCATTGAGCGATTAAATGCTCCTGTTAATTGTCTNTTTACTCCAGCAGGGTTTGTGAGTGGACCTAAGATATTAAATATAGTTCTTGTGCCTAAATCTAATCTAGCTGGCATTACATATTTCACTGCAGGATGATGCATTGGCGCCATCATAAAACCTATGCCAATTTCCTTNATAGCTCGCTCAACAACTTCTGGTTCAACCATAATGTTTACACCACTTTGACTTAATGCATCAGAAGCACCTGATTTAGATGATAAATTTCGGTTTCCATGTTTAGCCACTATAACTCCAGCACCTGCAGTTACAATTGCAGTAGCGGTTGAAATATTTAGAGTTGATTTGCCGTCTCCACCTGTCCCTACAATATCCATTGCGCCAATTGGTGCAGATACTTTCCGACATTTTGAACGCATTACATTTGCAGCTGCAGCATACTCTTCTACAGTTTCTCCACGAGTACGAAGTGCCATTAATAAACCACCAATTTGTGCATCAGNTGCTTCACCATTCATAATTATGGTAAATGCTTTTTCTGCTTGTTCCCGAGATAAAGGTCCGTTTGCAGCTAAGGAAATGTAGGATTTAATTTTATCGCTCATGTTGCCTCTTTTGTACAATCTAAAAAGTTTTGTAACATTTTATGCCCATGCTCTGATGCAATACTTTCTGGGTGAAATTGGCAACCATGGATAGGTAATGTTTTATGTTGAAGTCCCATTATTGTACCATCAGCTAATTCTGCAGTAACTTCTAAACAATCAGGAAGGGTTTCCCTTTCAACAATTAATGAATGGTAACGTGTTGCTTCAAAAGGACTTGGTAAGTCTTTAAAAATACCTTTGCTGGAATGATGCATATGACCCATTTTGCCATGAACTATTTCGTGGCANCTTATTACTTTTCCACCAAATGCCTGCCCTATAGTTTGGTGGCCTAAACAAACACCAATCAAGGGTATTTTTGCTACGGCTGCTGCTTTAGTTAATTCTAAACAAATCCCAGCTTGTTCAGGATCACAAGGTCCTGGTGAAAGCATAATATTTGTAGGTTCCATTTTNAATGCATCTTTGATAGTTAATTCATCATTTCTTTTGACGACTACATCCACGCCCAGCTCTCCAAGATAATGAACTAGGTTGTAGGTAAAACTATCGTAATTATCAATTAGTAGCAGCATGTTTAATTTAATCTTCCATAAGTTAAGAGAATTTTCTCAATTTACTAAATATATTGGCCTGCTATTTTTGCAGCAGTTTGCAATGCCTTAGATTTGTTTACTGTTTCTTGGAATTCTGCTTCTGGATCACTGTCGAATACAACCCCACCACCAGCTTGAATGTATAACTTTTCGTCTTTTGTTACGGCGGTTCTTAAAGCAATACATATGTCCATATCGCCATTACTTGAAAAATAGCCCACACCTCCGCCGTATACGCCACGTTTTTCTACCTCAAGTTCATCTATTATCTCCATTGCTCTAACTTTAGGAGCACCAGAAACTGTGCCCGCAGGCAATCCAGCCAATAGTGCTGATAATGCATCATTATCATTCGATAATTCTCCAATGACATTTGAAACTATATGCATCACGTGACTATAACGTTCTATTACGAATTTTTCATTTGGAGTTACTGTACCAATTTTTGCAACACGACCAACATCATTTCTGCCAAGATCTAAAAGCATTAAATGTTCTGCTAGTTCTTTTTTGTCAGCTAAGAGGTCAAGTTCAAGTTCTTTATCCTCATCAAATGTTTTTCCACGTGGTCTTGTACCTGCAATTGGACGAATAGTTACTTCATCTTCTTTGACTCGAACAAGTATTTCTGGACTTGCTCCTATAACTTGAAAATTGCCAAAATTAAAATAGAACATATATGGAGATGGGTTTGTCCGTCTAAGTGCACGATATAATGAGAAGGGGGGTAAAGGGAAATCTACAGTCCATCTTTGGCTTGGGACTACTTGAAATATATCACCTGATTTAATGTAATCCTTGGCAATATTTACCATTTGTAGATATTGCTCCTTTGTAACATTTGATACTGGAGTTCCTATTGCTCTATCACTGTGGTTGTCAGAATTTCGTGCAATTGGCCGATCAAGATCTTCGAGGGCACTCATAACTCTATTTACTGCATTTAAATGAGCAGTTTTTGCATCATGCTTAACTGAATGCCATGCTGGGCTAACAATTGTTAATTCATCTTTAACTCCATCTATAATGACAATGACAGAGGGCCTAAGCATTACTGCATCAGGCAATTCAAGAATATCTTTATTAATATCAGGTAAGTGTTCGACAAGTCTTATCATGTCATAGCCGAGATAGCCAAAAAGCCCTGCAGCCATTGGAGGAAGATCTTCTGGTAAATCAATAGATGTTTCTTCTAATATACTTCTTAATGATGTTAAGGGATCTTCTTTAACTGCATTATATTTTTCACTTCCATCAAGTGCCAATCGATTTATTGAAGCATTATTTCCTTCACATCTCCATATTAAATCTGGGTTCATACCTATAATTGAATAGCGACCTTTGGAATCTCCACCTGTGACACTCTCCAACATAAAACTATTTTTTTTTGCCTCAGTTAACTTTAACATTAAGGACACGGTAGTGTCTAAATCTGCTGCTAATCTAGTATAGACTAAATAATTTTTGCCAGAATTATATACTTTGGAAAAACTATCAAGGTTAGGAGTGATTTCCATGTTTAAAAGCCTGTTCCGCCTAAAATTTGTGTATTAATTTGATTTACAGCGTTCTGGTTCAAAATTACACCATCACGGTCTTTTAGAGCGGAAGCAAATAATCTCAACAAATCACCAGTAACTTGGTTTGATAATTGAATTCCTACCTGAGAAAGTAATTCTTTGCTTTCATCAGTTTCAGAATTAAATTCACTAATGTCATTTAATCGTGCTAACAACACAGTATCCCCATTGTCAATTTTGCTAGTTTTACCTGTTTTATTTGAGAATAATTCTTCAAGAAGCTGAGCAGGTATACCTTCAATATATTTATTTCTAGTAATGGAGCTTACACTTTCAGCATTTAGATTTAGGGATTCAAATGTTTCACCATTGTCTAATTTTATTATTAGCGTATCAGCCAGTTTTAAAAGTGATTTTTTGTCTTCTGAGGCTGACCAATCAGTTGCAACTTGATCTTTTACTGTCTCAAACGGGCGTAAAGCTGGTTCTATTAAATCATCTAACCGTAGTGCAAATACTCCACCATCTGATAATTCTCGTAGTTCTGGGAAGCCACCTATTTTTACTTTTAATGCTTCATCTCTAAAACCATCATATGCTGCAATACCGGTTTCAGTAGTGTTATCATATGATATTTTTTCTAATTCCATGGCGGTTTCTTTAGCTATTTCTTCTAATGTTAAGCCTTGAGCCAATAAGTCATCAATATCCGTAATCATTTCGTTTATTAACTTACGACTTTCTATACTCACGTATTCGGCTGTTAATTCTTCTGCAGCATCTTCAAAGCTAGTATTTTGCGGATCTATAATAGCATTTATTTGAAATAATGCTGGACCCAAGTTTGTGTCAATGGGACCATATATCCCTACTTCGGAAGCATTAAATAATAAATCATCTATATCTTTATCTAATTGCCCTTTTTCGATATCACCTAAATCGATATCTGTTTGTGTAAGGCCACGGTCTTCAGCTACTTTTGTAAATGAAACTTCTTCTTTATCTAATTGATCTTTAACCGTTCTAGCTGTTTTCACGGAATCAAATATGATTCTATCAATTATTCTTCTGGCAGGCTTATTGAAGCGATCAGGTTGACTTTTATATTCGTCTTTTAATTCACTTTGTGAAACTACAATTCTGTCAGCTAACATTTCGGGGCTCAACAAAACATATGTTAATTTACGCGATAATGGAGCTGTATACAAAATATTGTTTTTGTCATAATGGGCTTTCAATTGATCAATAGTAGGGTTTATTGCTTGAGTACTTAAAAGTTTTTTATCAATACTCGCCCAGTCAAAGCTTCGTTCTTCTCGAGCAAATTTAATTAGTGTCATCGCGTGAGATGATGGAGTTTTTGTACCACTAGCAACTGCGCCTTCGATTAAACTTCGCGCAATAGCTTTACGGGTCTGAAGTTCATATTCTTTTGTATCTAAGCCACTGTTTTCCAATGCAAATTCGTAAGCTTCTTTATCAAATTTACCATCTACACTTGTGAATGTTGGAGTTGCGATAATCTCTTCTGCTACTAAATCATCCCCAACGCTAATTTTTAGACGTTTTGCTTCATTAGACAAAGCCGCACTTGATACCACGTTTTCTAATGCTTCTGATTGCAAGCCATAAGCAGAAATTTCTTGGCTTGTGAGTTGCCTACCAATTTGGCGTGATATGTTTTGTATGGTATTTCTTAAGCTCTGTGCATAGGAAGTAACTGGTATCGGTTCTTCTCCTACCTTGCCAATTGAGCTAATACGTGACCCATCGACACCACCTGAAGCTATGCCTACGAGGCCTAAAGCTAGTAGCCCTAATAAACCATAAACAAAGGGTTGATTTTTTTTGCTAATACGCATTGAAGAAAGCATTGATTTAGACCTTTAAAAACTTAAGTTAAGATGTTTTAGGCAACTGTCTAGCGACTGGCAAGTTAAGACTGCAATAACTTGCAATTTTGATGCCTTGACTAGAACGATGATTTATTAGAATAGAACCTTATGGCAAAACCTCCAATTCTAACATTAACTGATATTACGCTTTCTTTTGGGGGAAACCCTGTATTTGATGGATTGGGTATGACAGTTCAAGAAAGCGATAGAGTCTGTTTAGTAGGGCGAAATGGTTCAGGTAAATCAACTTTAATGAAAGTTATTGCTGGATTAATAGAACCTGACCAAGGTAATATTTTCTTGAGGCCTGGTCAAAAAGTTGGATACATGGATCAACATCCTGACTTATCAAATTTTGAAACTTTAGGCGACTATGCTAGATCTGAAATCGATATTATTGATGCATATAAAGTTGATATCATTGCAGAGGGGCTAAAATTAAATCTAGATGCATCTCCAGCTACTGCTTCAGGCGGTGAAAGACGCAGATCCGCTCTTGTGAAAATTATGGCGGAAGAGCCTGAATTAATGCTTCTTGATGAACCTACTAATCATTTAGACATTGAAGCAATACAATGGCTTGAAGATGAGTTGCGACAAACAAAAAAAGCATTTATTTTAATTTCGCATGATAGAGCATTTCTTCGCAATTTGACCCGAGCAACTCTATGGGTTGATCGTGGTAAGGTGAGACAAAATCCAAAAGGCTTTGAGGCATTTGAAGATTGGCGTGACAAAACATATGATGAGGAAGATCAACAACGCCATAAGCTTAACAGATTAATAAAGTCTGAGGCGCGATGGGCTGTTGAAGGAATATCAGCCCGGAGGAAACGCAACCAAGGGCGTGTAAGGCGCTTAATTGATTTGAAAGATGAACGTTCGGGTCAAATAAAACGCCAAGGTGCAGCTGCAATGGAATTTGCTGATAGTCCAAAATCTGGAAAATTAGTTGTTGATGTGAATAATATTTCTAAAACATTTGAAGATAAAAACATTGTTAATGATTTATCAATTAAAATTACTAGAGGCGAAAGAATTGCATTGGTTGGTCCAAACGGCGTTGGGAAAACAACTGTTTTAAATATTTTAACAGGATCCTTAGTACCTGATACAGGAACTGTAAAATTAGGAGTAAATCTTTTATCAGCTATATTCGATCAAAATAGGTCAGCTTTAAATCCAAATCAATCACTTTGGGAAAGTTTAACTGAAGATAAAGACTTAGGTGTTTCAGGTAAAAATGATCAAATCATGGTCCGTGGTAATCCAAAACACGTTGTNGGTTATCTGAAAGAATTCTTGTTTGATGAAAACCAAGCGCGAGGTCCAGTATCCGTTTTGTCAGGTGGTGAAAAAGCTAGGTTGCTTCTGTCACGAATAATGGCACGAGAAAGTAATCTACTTGTAATGGATGAACCTACAAATGATTTAGACGTCGAGACATTAGATCTATTACAAGAAATATTAGATGGCTATGATGGAACTGTTTTATTAGTTAGTCATGACAGAGATTTTTTAGACAGGGTTGCCACAACCACATTAGCTTTTGAAGGAAATGGTAAAGTTGTAGCATATGCGGGTGGTTGGAGCGATTATCAAACTCAGAAAAAATCACAAAATGCTGAAATCAGACAATCGAAGAATAGTAAAAAGAATTCCAAAAAGCATAACAACCAATCGAATGGGGCAAAACAAAATATAAATATAACTTACTCTCAATTAGATAGGCTTAGTAAGCTCCCAGATCTAATTGAGCGGACTGAAGCTGAAATAACAAAGTTAGAGGAATTCCTCTCACAAGATAATTTATTTATTGATTTTCCTGAGAAATTTCAAAAAGCTACTGATGGATTAATTGAGCGTCATGAAATATTATCAAATCTTGAATCCGAATGGATTGAATTAGAGACACTAAATAAAGAGGCTTAATCCTAAATATATTTAGTTGATAGAAATAAACTAGTTTCAGAGTTGTTTACTCCAGGAAATTTTCTAATTTTTGTCAATATATCGTCTAATTCATCTAAACTTTGTGTTCCTAGATCAACTATTATATCCCATTTTCCGTTTGTTGTATGTACAGCTTTAACTTGTTGCAAAGTTACAAGTTTTTTTTGTATTAAATGGGCGCCAGTTCCTTCAATCTGTATCATTACTAATCCGCGCACTGGTGAAGATTGCACATCTGATTTAGTAATAATAGTAAATCCTAATATTTCGCCATTATTTATAAGTTTATTGATCTTGGTTCTAACAGTTGTTCTAGTTAAGTTGAGTTCGGCGGCGATGGAAGAAATGCTTGCTCTAGCATTTTTTTTAAGAAAATTAAGTAATATATTATCCATTTTGTTCATTTTTTTATCCATTATGGGCATTTATAAAATATTATGAGCATTTTTTTCTATTATAATTGATCAATCATCAAGCTAAAAGAATGTTATGGATAATAAAAAATACACAATAATAGGTATTCCCCTTGATTGCGGAAAAACAACAAAAGGCTGTTTGATGGGTCCCGATGCTTATCGCACAGCAGGGATAGTTGAGATGATTAGTGGCTTAGGTCATTANGTAGATGATATTGGCAATATTTTTCCTGATGAGTTTGAAGAAAATAATGATAAACATCCNAATTTATTTAAGCTAAATGAAAATATAGCATGGGTAAAAAAAATATCTCAAATAGCTAAGGATGTGATTAAAAATTCTATACCTATTTTTATGGGTGGTGATCATGCACTTTCTGCAGGTTCAGTATCGGGTGTTTCTGCATTTGCTAAAAAAATAAAAAAGCCCCAATTCGTATTATGGTTAGATGCGCACCCAGACTTCCATACACTTCAATCATCAACAAGTGGAAATCTACATGGAACACCTGTTGCATATTTTACTGGACAAAAAGGTTTTAAAACTTTCCCAAATTTAGAAGCGCCAGTTCCAACTAAAAATATTTTGATGCTAGGATTAAGATCAGTTGATGATGCTGAAAAAAACGCTTTACAGGAATTTTCCATGTCGGCGATTGATATGAGATATATTGATGAATTTGGAATAAAAAAACCACTAGAAAAATTTCTTAATCATATAAAAGATGTTAATGGAATGTTGCATCTATCACTTGATGTTGATTTTTTAGATCCAATATCTGCTCCAGGTGTTGGTACAACTGTACCAGGTGGCGCTACTATAAGAGAAGCTCATTTAGTAATGGAAATGTTGCATGATAGTGATTTGCTATGTTCAATTGATTTAGTCGAATTAAACCCTTTTCTTGATAAAAAAGGGCAAACTGCACACTTAATGATTGATTTGCTAGCATCGGCGCTAGGAAGAAAGATTTTTGATAAATCTACATGTTCTTACGTATAAAATTTAATATTTTCATAAAGGTGTTTAGTAATGATCAAACCATCAGATAAAGCGTTAGTTCCATTTGTTTCTGTGGATAATATGATGGCTTTAGTTAATCATATTGGTCTCGAGAAAATACTTATTGATTTAGCTTCTGAAATTGAGTGTGATTTTAAGAGGTGGCCGCTATTTGATAAATCTCCTCGTGTAGCATCCCATTCTAATGTTGGCGTAATTGAATTGATGCCAACAAGTGATGGAGAGTTGTATGGTTTTAAATATGTAAATGGGCATCCAAAAAATACCAAAAAAGGGTTGCAAACTGTTACTGCCTTTGGACTACTGGCAGATGTTAATACTGGATACCCTAAATTATTAAGTGAAATGACTTTATTAACAGCTTTACGAACTGCAGCAACTTCTGCGCTAGTTGCAAAGTATTTAGCACCTCGCAATTCAAAAGTCATGGCTATGATAGGAAACGGTGCGCAGTCAGAATTTCAATGCATAGCTTTTAAAGCAATTTGTGGAATAGAGAAGGTTTGCCTATTTGATACTGATTCAAATGCAACACAAAAAGCTTTTCTAAATTTAGCAAATTANGGATTAAAAGTTGTAAAATGCAAATCGTCGCAAGAGGCTATATTGAATGCAGATATTATAACTACTTGTACTGCAGATAAGCAATTAGCAACTATCTTAACTGATAATATGGTTGGTGCTGGTGTTCATATTAATGCAATTGGTGGTGATTGTCCTGGTAAAACAGAATTACATAAAGATATTTTATTGCGGTCTAAAATTTTTGTTGAATATCCAGCTCAAACAAGAATTGAAGGTGAAATCCAACAATTAAATGAGGATCATCCTGTAACTGAGATATGGGAAGTGATTACAGGTAAGTCTGAAGGAAGAACACGTGATAGCCAAATAACCTTGTTTGACTCAGTTGGGTTTGCAATTGAAGACTTCTCAGCATTGAAGTTTTTATTAAACAAAATTCAAGATACAAATTTCTTTGAAAAGTTAGACATGCTTGCAGATCCAGATGATCCAAGAGATTTATTTGGTATGCTTAATAGAGCAAATACTCAATAAAATCATACATCTAAATCTTCAACAAATTTTGCATTTTCTTGGATGTATTGGAATCTTAATTCAGGTTTTTTACCCATCAATCTATCTACTAAATCATCAGTTTGACCAGGTTCATCTTCATCGATATTAATTTGAATAAGCTGTCTAGTGGATTTATTCATCGTAGTTTCTTTTAGATCTTTAGCGTCCATTTCACCAAGGCCTTTGAAGCGTGAAATGTCTATACGACCTCTTCCACCTAAACCCTCTTCAATCATATTATTTTTTTCGATGTCATCCATGCAATAAACNCGATTTGCGCCTTGAGTGAGTCTAAATAATGGTGGGCATGCCATGTAAAGGTGACCGTTATCAATAAGAGGTCGCATTTGAGTAAAGAAAAATGTCATCAATAAAGATGCTATGTGCGCACCGTCTACATCTGCATCTGTCATTATAATAATTTTTTCATATCTCAAATCATCAATATTAAATTTTGTTCCTGTTTGAACGCCAAGGGCCTGACAGAGATCATTAATTTCATTGTTAGCTGACATTTTATTACTAGCTGCGCCCAACACATTAAGTATTTTTCCTCTTAGAGGTAAGAGAGCTTGAGTCTTTCGATCTCTTGCCATCTTGGCGGATCCTCCAGCTGAGTCTCCTTCAACAATAAAAAGTTCAGTTCCTTCTCGAGTATTGTTTGAACAATCAGTAAGCTTTCCAGGTAAACGCAGTTTTTTTGTAGCAGATTTTCTTGCAGTGTCTTTTTCTTGTTTTCGCCGTAATCGTTCTTCAGCTTTCAAAACCATATAGTCAAGAATTGCTCCAGCTGATTTGTTATTCGAAGCCAACCAATTGTCAAAATGGTCTCGAACAGAATTTTCAACCCATTTTATAGCTTCAGTTGTAGCCAGGCGATCTTTTGTTTGCCCAACAAATTTAGGTTCTGATATAAAGCATGATACTAATGCACAGCCTCCGCCCATGACATCATCTCGTGTAATCGATGCGGATTTTTTATTATTTATAAGTTCGCCATAAGACTTAATACCTTTAAGAATTGCAGACCAAAAGCCACTTTCATGTGTTCCGCCTTCAGGTGTTGGTACAGTATTGCAATACGATTGGGTAAAGCTATCGCGTGATGGCGTCCAGTTTATTGCCCATTCAATGTTACCTATAGTACTATGACCAAATTTTTCTGAAAATTGAACTTTACCCGCAAATGGAATCTCAGAGTAAACTGATGAACCTACTAGTCTTTCGTTTAAATAATCTGCAAGTCCATTTGGAAATCTAAATGTGTCTGTGATAGGGGTCTCGTCATTATGCTCAAGACATTTAGGATCAACTTTCCATCTTATTTCTACACCAGAAAATAAATAAGCTTTAGATTTTGCCATTGCATAAAGGCGTTTTGCTTTAAAATTTAAAGATTTTCCAAATATTTCTGGATCAGGATGAAAGGTAACGCTTGTTCCACGTCTATTCTGAACTGAACCAAGGTTTTTAAGTTTGCCTTGTGGTAAGCCACGAGAAAACTCTAATGCAAATAGCTCTCTATTCTTTGCAACTTCTACTCTAACAAAATCTGAAAGCGCATTAACTACTGATGAACCAACTCCATGCAAGCCACCTGAAGTTTCATAGTTTTCACCAGAAAATTTTCCACCAGCGTTAAGTGTACAGAATATTATCTCCAGAGCAGATTTATTTGGAAATTTTGGATGCATATCAACAGGAATTCCACGCCCATTATCTCTAACAGTTACATGGAAGTTTTCATGAAGCTCAACTTCAATCCAAGTAGCGTGACCAGCAACAGCCTCATCCATTGAGTTATCAATAATTTCTGCAACCATATGGTGAAGTGCGCGATCATCAGTTCCACCTATGTACATGCCGGGGCGTAGTCTAACATGCTCCATATCTTCTAAAACTTGAATTGAAGATGCGTCGTATGACTTGTCTATAGGTCTATCATCTGAAAAAAGATTATCGGCCATTATGGGCTCATTTATTCCGTGTTTGCTCGCTAATCTTTATCTTATAGGAATTAATAAGATTCGAGTATAGTCGAAATACCTTAATTAATGTTTATAAATTGACATAATTAAATTATCATTAAGTTTCGCCCATTAAGTGAGGGCAAAATGGAAATTGTGTTATGTTCTCAAAGCCATCTTCAGTTACTAATACCTGGTCTTCTAATTTGATAGAAAAATCACCCTTTTCTGGCGAAACTAATGCTTCAACGCATAAAACCATTCCAGCTTTCAGTTTGTAATCAAAAGCTCCATCAATAAAATTATCAGAATAACTTATTAATGGCCACTCATCACATAATCCAACCCCATGAAACCTACAGCTATATTTACCCTTGTCATATTGAGAGTCTAATTGATGCCCATTAAATGTCAGGTCTCTAAAAGGGGTGTCAGGTTTTAGCATCTCCATATTTGTCATTATGTGTTCATGAGCATGTTGCATTGCATAAACCATATCTGCTCTTGGTTTTTCATTTCCAATCCACCATGTTCTGGAAACATCGATGCAAAACCCGTAACATCCAATCAAATCAGTATCAAAGGCCAAGATCTCATTATTTTGTAATTGCCTTGGGCCACATTCTTGAAACCAGGGGTTTGTCCTTGGTCCGGTTGTTAATAAGCGAGTTTCTATCCATTCGCCACCACGTGCAATATTTGACTTATGTAATTCTGCCCAAATCGCATCTTCAGACATTCCAATTGATATTTTATTCTGCATTTCATGTATTGATAGCTCACATGAATGGCTAGCGCATTTCATTGCAAGAATTTCATCAGGACCTTTTATTGATCTGCACTTTTCTGTACATTCCTCACCATCCATTATTTCAAACCCCTGTGCCTCAAGCGCACGGATGCCGTGGATCATCCCTTTGTCCAAGCCAAGGTTCATATTTCTTCCACCATGTTCCATTATAAGTTCAGTTATTTCTGAAGAGAATAAATCTGCGGCAACATCTATTTTATCACCTCTGTCAAAGTAAAAAAGATCTGCACCTGATCGTTGTTCTTTTACTAGAGAATTGAATGAAGATAGGAACGGTGAATTCTTATAATCCCATATTACCATATAGCCATCTGCACACAATAAGACGGCACGAAATGGATTATGAGTATTCCATAATTGCATATTAGTACTGTCTGTTGCATATCGAATATTTAATGGATCAAACATTAATAACCCGCCCCAATCACGATCTACAATGTGTTGTGTGAGGCGCTGCCAGCGGTATTCCCTCATTTTTGTAAGATTAGGTTGTACTAACCCTGCTTTTTTCCATTCATTTATGGCTAATAATGTTGGGCCTATTTCTACTCGATTGCTATTATTAGGCGTTCCATCTACCAGAAATTGACCTTGAGATGGATCAATTTTTCTTATTTCCGAATATTTATTTTGCATTTTATTAATTCCATCAAACACTGTTTCATTACTATTTATTGTGAATTTTGCTTTATTAAAAACGGCAAAAGTGTCGTATTTAACGTTGATCATTAATAAATTTTCAAAAATCTATATGATAAATTATGATTTTCATTTGTAACTAATTTTTTTTAGTGGAATTATGTGAATATGATTAATAATTTTAATAATATATTCCAAGATCATTTGCCCGTGTCGCCCTGGCATGAACTAGCATTGAAAAAATTACCTGGAATTAACCCATTAAAGCGTGAGGATTGGATAATTATAGACTCAGCATTTGATCAACAGATGCAATATGTGGACTATTTATTGCAAGAACATACATGTGATGTTCTGAAATTGAATGATTGTGCTAAAGAAGCATCAAAAGAATTATTAAAAAACATTTTAGCTTCTTTGAGAAATAAAAAAGAATATACCGTCAACAGGCATAGTGTAACTAGACCAGATGGGCGTATAATTCAATTAAATTGGGATAGATGTCTATTGACCTCAAGATTGTTGGTTCAGCAAGATTTATGCATAATGATGAAAGATGATAAAGAACATTTCTTAGCTGGAGCGGCCATGTGTTTCCCNGCAAGNTGGAAATTATCTGAAAAAATAATGCAACCCATGAGTATTATTCATAAACCTGTTGATGAGTTTACGGAAAACATAGCTAGTAGGGTGGAAAGAATGTTCTGCTTAATGAATTCAAAGCAAGATATGTGGAGAGCCAATTGGTTGATCTATAATGATCCAAATTTACATCAACCAAGACGATCAACGGAAGTTAGGTCAAGAGATTTANCCAAAGAGCAGTGGGTGAGGGTTGAAAGGCAGACATTTTGTAAGTTACCAGAAACTCAGGCTATAATCTTTGGTATACATACGTATGTAGTCCCTATTGATATTCTTAGTAATATTCAGCGGGAAACATTATTAAATGCTATAAATTAAAAAGCCCTCACAATTAACTGTAAGGGCTTTTCTTAATCAGTTTAACTTAGCAACTATAATACATTTGGAACTCTACAGGATGTGGAGTGTGCTCATAAGTTGTGTTTTCTTCTTCTTTGAGTTCAATATATCCATCAATTTGTGATTTAGTAAAAACACCACCTTCAAGTAAGTAATCATGATCTGATTTCAATTCTTCAAGAGCCTCGCGTAAAGAGCCGCATACTGTTGGAATACCTGCTAATTCTTCTGCAGGTAAGTCATAGAGATCCTTGTCTGAAGCAGGGCCTGGATCAATTTTGTTTCTTATCCCATCAAGACCTGCCATCAATAGTGCAGAAAAACAAAGATATGGATTCGCAGCAGGATCTGGGAAGCGTGCTTCCACACGTTTCGCTTTTGGAGATTCTGCCCATGGAATTCGTACACATCCAGAACGATTTCGAGCAGAGTATGCTCTGAGAACAGGTGCTTCAAAACCAGGGATTAAGCGTTTATAACTGTTTGTAGATGGGTTAGTAAAAGCATTAAGTGATTTTGCATGCTTCAAAATTCCACCAATAAAATACAACGCATCGTCAGATAAATCTGCATATTTATCACCTGCAAAAAGTGGTTTTCCTTTTTTCCAAATAGACATATTCACATGCATCCCAGTGCCGTTATCACCATAAATTGGTTTAGGCATGAAGGTTGCGGACTTGCCATAAGCATGTGCAACATTATGGATAATATACTTATATTTTTGTAATTCATCGGCCTGTTTGACAAGGGTTCCAAAAACCAGCCCAAGCTCATGTTGACATGATGCGACTTCATGATGATGTTTGTCTACTTTCATACCAATGTTTTTCATTGTAGAGAGCATTTCACCGCGCAAATCATGAGATGCATCAGTTGGATTCACTGGGAAGTATCCACCTTTTATGCCTGGACGATGTCCCATATTACCCATTTCAAATTCAGTATCTGTGTTCCAAGAAGCATCTGATGCATCAACTTCGTAGGATACTTTATTGATGGTGTTTGAGTATCTAACATCATCAAATAAGAAGAATTCTGCTTCTGGGCCCCAGAAAGAAGTATCTCCAATGCCTGAAGCAATTAGATGCTCTTCAGCGCGCATTGCAGTTGATCTTGGGCAGCGTTCGTATGTCTCGCCAGTATCTGGTTCTACAACATGACAATGAACGCACAAAGTTTTTTCAGCGTAGAATGGGTCAAGATATGCACTATCACAATCGGGAATTAACTTCATATCAGATTCTTCGATTGATTTCCATCCAGCTATAGAAGATCCGTCGAACATAAATCCACCTTCTAGAAAATCTTCATCAACTTCATCATTTATAACCGTTACATGTTGAAGTCGGCCACGTGGGTCTGTAAATCTAATATCAACATATTTTATATCTTCATCCGCTATGCGTTTTACAAGATCTTTTGCGCTCATTTTGAGCTCCTTTCATTACTTACTCTTAACTTAATCTTAATTTTTATAGTGCATCTACACCGTCTTCACCTGTGCGAATACGTATTGCTTGCTCAATATTTGAAACAAAAATTTTACCGTCCCCAATTTTGTCGGTACGTGCAGCCCCAATTATAGCATCAATGACTATTTCTATTTGATCATCTGGGATTACTACTTCAATTTTTATTTTTGGTAAAAAGTCGACTACGTACTCAGCTCCTCGGTATAGCTCAGTGTGTCCCTTTTGGCGGCCAAAGCCTTTTGCCTCAATAACTGATAAACCTTGCACGCCAACTTCTTGCAGTGACTCTTTAACTTCATCAAGTTTAAAGGGTTTAATAATAGCTTCGATTTTTTTCATGTTATGTACCTATACATTCTTTAGCTGTTTGATATGCACCATTTTTAATCTGATAGATCAATTTAAGTGTCAATTTTCATGCGTAAGCAAATTAGTATTTTACATTTATGATTAAATATTAGGCAAAATGATTAAATTTTAATCATTATAAAATATTTTTAGATAGGTGCATTTTGTACTGGTGTAAAATAAATCCTTAGGCTAGAAGACGCGAAATCTGACTAATAGATTTTATTGCGGGTGTGGCGGAATTGGTAGACGCACCAGATTTAGGTTCTGGCGCCGCAAGGCGTGGGGGTTCAAGTCCCTTCACCCGCACCATATTAAAATCTAACTAATTGTAATCATTTATAATTGTACAATATTTCATAACNCTGCTATAAATCTTTACTATGGAAAATATATATTTATTACCTGCAGCTTTGTTTCCTGCAATACCATTAATGATGATATCATTTGGCAATAGATATACTACTCTTGCTACATTGATAAGAAAAATACATGACGACCTTATGTCTAGACACTTGACTAAAGAAGATAAGGAAACAAACAGTTATCTAAAGCAAATTGATGTATTAAGAAAGCGTCTTACCCTTAATCGCGCAACATCAACACTTGCAGCAATGGCGTTTATTACTAATCTTATTGCTATTTATTTTGCTTACGAAGAAAATTTTACATCCTTTGGGGTTATGTTCATAGCAAGTTTGATAATGTTTGGGTTAGCATTAGTGTTGTATATAATAGAATTACAGTTAGCTACTAAAGCATTAGATACACACTTACAGGATTTAGCTGAACTCTAATGTTTTGCATATAAACTGGCAAAAAACTAATATTTCAGTTAGATATAAATAATAAATTTTTAGGATATGTATAATGAGTGATATATTGAAGTGGGGTATCTTAGGGTGCTCGAAGTTTGCTTTAGAGCATATGCTACCAGCCATGCAACTAGCAAAAAATAACAAATGTATAGCTATTGCAACATCAGACACTTTAAAGGCGAAACCATTTCTAGAAATTAATTCTGATATNAATATATATAATGATTATAATGATTTATTAAATGATATTAATGTTGATGCAGTATACATTCCTCTACCTAATCATTTGCATGTAGAGTGGACAAAGCGGGCGATATTAGCAGGCAAACATGTCTTATGTGAAAAACCAATTGCGTTAAATGCAAAAGATATTGATGAGCTGATTAAGCTCAGGGATCAATCTGGCTTACTCGTCGCTGAGGCTTATATGATCCTTCATCATCCTCAATGGTCATATGCAAAAAAATTATTAAAATCTGGAGCAATTGGTAACTTGGTTCAGGTTGATGGTGTTTTCTCTTANAATAACGCAAATGATAGTAATAATATCCGCAATCATTCAATTTCAGGTGGTGGAAGCCTTCTTGACATTGGNGTTTATACATTTGGTTCAACACGATTTATGACAGATGAGGATCCTGAAAAAATAACCCAAACATCAATTAATTGGGAAAATGATGTTGATGTATGGTCAAGTGTATCTGCTCAATTTCAAACTTTTAAATTTCTAGGTGTAACCTCGATGAGAATGCACCCTAGGCAAGAAATGAATTTTCACGGATCAGACGGGTTAATAAGATTAACTTCTCCTTTTAANCCTCAAGTTTTTGGTGAAGCTGAAGTTCATTTTTTTTCTGGAAAGGAGANGCAATCAATTAAAAAATTCACAACTGAAAATCATTATGTAAAGCAACTAGAGACTTTTTATTCAACCATTAGTACTGGGAGCGAGTATATTTGTAATTTAGAGTTCTCAAAGGGAACGCAGCAAATGATAGATATGGTTTTTGAACATGAAGCCTCTTCTAAACTTTAATTTGTACTTTTTAAACCATAGTTACACATGTTTTTTGCTCTTCATTCCAAACCATGCCAGGCAAACAAAATGTATTGGGATTTATTCCTCTGTCAGGGCAAGAATTAGTGTTTTGAGCTAAGAGAGGCGATGATAGAAATATCATAAATAATATAGTAAATATTTTCATTATATTCTCCTGAAAAATATTAAGTAAGTTGCTATGCTAGCTCTTCTATATTTTACTATATAATATTTTATGATTTGATACAAATTTATACATATAGGTCATCTAATAATTCGCCCTTGCAAGCATGGGCTTGCAGCCTTAGAAGGGCGTCAGTTTTTCTCATGCATGCGGGTTTATCTATTTTGATATACTCCTAACTTAAAGGATAAATAAATGGCAATTACTGAAACCCTGAATGAAGGCTTGAAACGAGGTTACACTATAAAAGTAACCGCTGCTGAGCTTGATGCAACTGTGAATGCAAAATTAACAGAAGCTCAACCGAATATTGAACTTAAAGGTTTCCGAAAAGGTAAGGTACCTATGGCTATGCTGAAAAAGCAGCATGGGCCAGCTCTATTAGGTGAAGCTATGCAAGAAACTGTTGATGGTGAAATGAACTCTCATCTTGAAAAATCTGGTGATAAGCCAGCAGGTCAGCCTGAAATGAAAATGACCAATGAAAATTGGAAAGACGGCGATGATGTTGAAGTAAGTGTTTCTTATGAATGCCTTCCGATTGTACCTGAAGTTGATTTTTCTAAAATANAACTAAGCCAGATGGTTGTTAAAGCTGGTGAAGCTGACATTAAAGAAGCGCTGGATAACCTTGCTGAAACTTCACAGGATTTTGAAGATAAAAAAGCAGGTTCAAAAGCTAAGAATGGTGATCAAGTTGTAATAAACTTTTTAGGAAAAGTTGATGGAGAAGCATTCGATGGCGGGCAAGCGGATGATTACCCATTGGTACTTGGATCAAATAGTTTCATACCTGGTTTTGAAGAACAACTAGTTGGTTCAAAAGCTGGTGATGATGTTGAAGTTAATGTTTCATTTCCTGGTGATTATGGCGCTGAAAACCTTGCAGGCAAAGATGCTATATTTTCATGCAAAATCAATGCAGTAAAATCAGCAATTAAAGCTGAAATAAACGATGAGCTTGCAAAAAAGTTTGGTGCTGAAGATTTAAACGATCTGAGAAATAAAATATCTGAGAGATTAGAAGAAGAGTTCAAGGGTGCATCTCGTATTGTTATGAAGCGTGATTTGATGGACAGTTTAGAGAAACTTGTAGATTTTGAACTACCTGAAGGTTTAGTTTCAACAGAAGCTGGGCAAATAGCTCACCAATTATGGCATGAAGACAATCCTGATGTTGAGGGTCATGATCATCCCGAAATTGAAACAACTGATGAGCATACAAAGCTTGCAGTACGTCGTGTACGATTAGGTTTGTTACTAGCTGAAGTTGGTAACATTAAAGAAATAACAGTTTCTGACACTGAAATGCAACAAGCTGTGATACAACAAGCTCAGCAATATGGATCGAATGCACAACAATTTTTTGAATATGTGCAAAAAAATCCACAGGTGCAGCAACAAATACGTGCGCCTTTGTTTGAAGAAAAAGTTGTTGATCACATCGTCTCAGTTGCCAAAATGACTGATAATGAAGTATCAAAAGAAGAATTACAAAAAGCAGTTGAGGCTTTAGAAGACTAATAAAAATTAAAAACACCTGCTTAGATGTGAGCAGGTGTTTTGTTTTTTTGTGCAATATCATCATTTATATTTGAAACACGTCTTGAAGCGGGTTTGTGAGCGCACTAGAGTAATAAATAAAGATATACATTACAGGCAGGAAATAAATGCGTGACCCTTTAGAAGTTTATAATAATACATTAGTACCAATGGTTGTCGAACAGACATCTAGGGGTGAACGTTCATTTGATATTTTTTCACGTTTATTAAAAGAACGAATAATTTTTGTTTCTGGTCCAGTCCATGATGGAATGTCTACTTTAATTGTTGCCCAACTTTTGTTTTTAGAAGCAGAAAACCCCAAGAAAGACATATCGATGTATATTAATAGTCCTGGTGGTGTAGTGACAGCAGGAATGGCCATATATGATACTATGCAATACATTCGTCCAAAAGTTTCTACTTTGTGCGTTGGACAAGCTGCATCAATGGGATCTCTATTATTGGCTGCTGGTGAAAAAGGTATGAGATTTGCATTGCCTAACGCTCGCGTGATGGTCCATCAACCATCTGGAGGATTTTCTGGTCAGGCTTCTGATATAGCACTTCATGCAAAAGAGATTTTAGAATTAAAAGATCGTTTAAATAAAATCTATGTTAAACATTGTTCTCAAAAATTAAGTACCGTTGAAGATGCTTTAGATAGAGATAATTTTATGACAGCTGAAGAAGCAAAAGACTGGGGTCTTATTGATGAAATTGTCCAAAAAAGAGAAGATTAATAGATAAAATAATTGTAATAAATATACTATTGTCCTTAAAGTTATTCTGAAATACTTTAATTGAAATGGTAGAATATGTGGAGTAATGAATGTCTGATTCAAAGGATGCTGATTCAAAAGATACATTATACTGTTCTTTTTGTGGTAAAAGTCAGCATGAAGTCCGCAAACTTATAGCTGGACCAACAGTTTTCATTTGTGATGAGTGTGTTGAATTATGTATGGATATAATTCGCGAAGAAGCAAAAGCTGGGGTTGTTAAGTCTGGAGAAGGTGTTCCAACGCCTGCTAAAATATGTCAGATATTAGATGATTATGTAATCGGACAGGATGTTGCAAAACGAGTTTTATCTGTGGCGGTTCATAACCATTATAAGCGTTTAGACCATTCTGATACTAATGAAGAAATTGAATTATCAAAATCAAATATTTTATTAGTGGGTCCAACTGGTTGTGGTAAAACTTTATTAGCCCAAACCTTAGCTCGTGTAATTGATGTGCCATTTACAATGGCAGATGCTACAACATTGACAGAAGCTGGCTATGTTGGTGAAGATGTTGAAAATATAATTTTAAAGCTTTTGCAAGCTTCTGAATACAACGTAGAACGCGCCGAACGAGGCATAGTATATATTGATGAAGTTGATAAGATTACAAGAAAATCTGACAACCCATCAATAACTAGGGATGTATCTGGTGAGGGTGTCCAGCAAGCATTATTGAAAATTATGGAAGGTACTGTTGCGTCAGTGCCACCTCAAGGTGGAAGAAAGCATCCGCAGCAGGAATTTTTAAAAGTTGATACAACCAATATATTGTTCATTTGTGGCGGTGCTTTTGCTGGATTGGATAAAATTATTAGCCAAAGAGGCCAAGGCTCAGGCATTGGATTTGGCGCTGATGTAAAAGATGAAGAAAGCCGCGGTATTGGAGAAATTTTTTCGGAAATGGAACCTGAAGATCTATTAAAATTCGGTTTAATTCCCGAGTTTGTCGGGCGCTTGCCTGTATTAGCTACCTTAACTGATTTAGACGAAGACGCACTTGTGACTATTCTCTCAGAACCTAAAAATGCATTGGTTAAGCAATATCAAACATTATTTTCGCTAGAAAATACAAATTTAACATTTACAGATGAGGCTCTAAAGGCAATTGCGAAGCGTGCAATCGCTCGCAAAACTGGAGCAAGGGGCTTAAGGTCTATATTAGAGGATATCCTTTTAAACACTATGTTTGAATTACCTGGTCTAAAAAATGTTGAAGAAGTTGTCGTTAATGTTGAATCTGTTGTTGGAGAAAGCGAGCCATTAGTAGTTTATTCTGATACTGCCAAAAAAGCTTCGGCTAGCTGATTACATAAGTATCATTTTGATGAATTAACTAATACTAGACTGTAGAAAATGATTGCTGCATAAGAAAAACGTTTAATTTAAAGGCTATAATGATGGAATTTTTGAAGAGTTTAGTGACCTGGTGGAATTCTCAAACCTTAAACACTCGTTTACATACATGGAGAAATGGTGTGAAAGTTGGTGAGGATGAGCAAGGAAACATATATTACACTACACGTGATGAAAAAAGACGATGGGTTATATTTAATGGTGAGGCTGAAGCGTCTCGCGTAAATGCAGATTGGCATGGGTGGCTACATCATACGTTTAAAGAAACTCCAAAGAATAAACCCCTTGATCATAAAAATTGGGAAAAACCACACCAAGAAAATCTAACAGGTACAATTTCGGCTTATGTGCCAGATGGAAGTTTAAAAAGTATTGAACCAAAAAAACGAACTGATTATGAGGCTTGGCAGCCAGAATAGGGGCCTGAATGTCTAATTCTAAGATAGAAACAGCAGTTGGTGGATTGGTTTTAACATTAGCTATTGGCTTCTTAATTTATTTATTAAATTCGACAAATGTGATTGATAATAAAGGTGGCTTAAATCTTAAAGCTTCATTTAGGTCAGCTGATGGAATTACAGCTGGTACAGACGTCAGGATGGCTGGTGTAAAAATTGGCACTGTTACTGGTATGAGGTTAGATCCGGAAAGTTATCGAGCTGAAGTATTATTTAGTTTGCGTGAAGATTTAAAGATTCCTGATGATAGTGGCGTAGCCGTAAGTCAGGACGGTCTACTAGGAGGATCTTTTGTTGAAGTTATACCTGGTGGCTCTGATTTTGAATTACAAGAAGGTGCGGAATTTTTAGATACGCAAGGTTCTGTAAGTTTAGTTTCATTATTATTGAAATTTGTTACAAGTGGTGATTGATGCGGGTTTTAACATTTCTATTTATTATCTTAGCCCAAACAGTTCTAGCTCAGGGTTCTATTAAGGTTACAAATGGTTCTGGAGCATTAATAAGAACATTAGATAGACTTTCAGGTAATGTAGCTGACTTCAAAATAACTAATGGTGAAGAAATTACTCTGGGAAATATTAATGTTTTAATGAAAGAATGTAGATATCCCTCACAATCTATAGATAGTAATGCCTTTGCGTTTTTAGTTATATCTGGACAGGAAACAGAGAAGTTATTTTTCGAAGGATGGATGATTTCTAGTAGTCCAGCACTTTCTGCACTAGAGCACCCCAGATATGATGTGTGGGTATTAAAATGCATCCCTTATTTAAAAGGTAACTTTATTTACCAACGCACCTTTTAGTAGTTTAAGGTACTCTTTTTGNGTTATTTCTATACATCCTAAAGTTTGGAGATGAGAATTTTGAAACTGTGCATCAAAAAGAGTAAATCCACAAATATTCAAATGGTCAACTAGATGTTTCAAGGCTATTTTTGATCCGTTGGATTCTTTTGAGAACATACTTTCTCCAAAAAATGCAGATCCCAATGTTACACCATAAACGCCACCAATTAATTTTTTGTTTTTAATAATCTCTACACTATGTGCATTTCCGATTTTAAATAACTTTTGGTATGATTCATAAATACTTGAATTAATCCACGTCTCATTTCTATCAGCACATGCAGACACAACTTCATTAAATTGTGAATCAAATGNTACNGTGTAATCAGCTTTCTTAATAACTCTTTTTAGAGAGCGTGATACATGAAACCCATTTAATGGAATTATGCCTCGTAACTTGGGTTCAACCCAGTATACTTCATTACTTTTTGCATTATCTGCCATTGGGAAAACACCATTAGCATAGCCTTGAAGTAATAAATTGGGATCTATAATAGAGTTGTGGAGCATCTCACTCACTGATGTGTTTTCTTAAAANCTTTTCTCAAGCCACTTTTCCAACCAGTGGATATCATAATCCCCATTCTGAATATCTTTTTCATCTAGGAGAGCATTAAATAATGGTGTGGATGTATCAACGCCATCAACAATTAATTCGTCTAAAGCACGACGTAATCTTGCTAGAGCAGCAGGCCTGCTAGTACCTGAAACTATTAACTTTCCAATTAAACTATCATAATAGGGGGGTATTGAATAACCTGCATATAATGCACTATCCATTCGTACGCCTAATCCACCAGGTGCATGAAATGTTGATACAGTCCCCGGACAGGGCGTAAAATTAGGTAATTTCTCTGCATTAATTCTGACTTCAATTGAATGGCCTTTGATTTCCAAATCTTCTTGTTTGAATGTCATCTCTTCACCAGATGCAACGCGTAACTGTTCTTTGACTAAATCAACTCGAAATATAGTTTCAGTAACTGGATGTTCTACTTGTAATCGAGTATTCATTTCAATGAAGTAAAATTCACCATCTTCATAAAGAAATTCAATAGTTCCTGCGCCAGAATACCCAATATTGGCCACTGCTTCTGAACAGGTCGAGCCAATTTTATCACGCAACTCAGCTGTAATAGTTGGTCCTGGTGCTTCTTCAAAAACTTTTTGGTGACGACGTTGTAAAGAGCAATCTCTTTCACCAAGATGAACTGCTCTCCCTTTACCATCTCCAAATACTTGTACTTCAATATGTCTAGGCTTTTGTAGATATTTTTCGATGTATACTTCGTCATTTCCAAACGCAGCTTTTGATTCTGATCTAGCAGAGCCAAATGCTTCGTTTAAATCATTTTTTGTTAGCGCCAGTTTCATTCCACGACCACCGCCACCAGCGGTTGCTTTTACAATCACTGGAAAACCCATTTTGTCTGAAACTTTATGAGCTTCTTCTAATGTTGGAACCCCACCAGGTGAACCAGGAACACAAGGAACACCAAGGTTTATCATAGTTTCTTTTGCAGTGATTTTATCACCCATCATACGAATATGTTCTGCACTTGGTCCAATAAAAGTAATGCCATGGTCTTCTAATACTTGTACAAAAGAAGCATTCTCAGATAAGAAACCATATCCAGGGTGAACCGCTTCAGCTCCTGTTATTTCGCAAGCTGCTATTATTGCAGCTACATTTAAATAACTATCAGATCCGGATGGAGGTCCAATACAGACACTTTCATCTGCCATTCTAACATGCATCGCATCACTATCTGCTGTTGAATGAACCGCAACAGTTGCTACATCCAATTCTTTGCAAGCTCTAATAACTCTTAAAGCAATTTCACCACGATTGGCGATCAGAATTTTAGAAAACATTTGTTTGCTCCACTACTGATTATTCAATTATGATCAGCGGTGTGCCGAACTCAACTGGTGTGCCGTCTTCTACTAATATACGAGCAACTTTACCTGATTTTGGAGCCGGTATTTGATTCATTGTCTTCATGGCTTCTACTATAAGAATAGTTTGACCTTCAGTAATTTTATCTCCAATAGAAATAAACGGTTCTGAACCAGGTTCAGCTTGAAGATAAACAGTCCCTACCATTGGTGAAGTAACTGCGCCAGCTAAACTAGCGGGATCTTCTGGTGTGGAATTTTGAATTGGTGTGGTCTCTTGGCTGTGAGATATAGCTGAGGGTGCTGTTAAGACTTGAGGTTGAGCTATAGCTGATACTGAGCCTTGAATAGGAGCAAATGCTCTTGTTACGCGAACGTCTAATGTACTATCTGCACCATATTCTCGTTTTACACGCACTTCTGCTAAATCGTTGGTTTTGAGAACTTCGGCCAATGCCTGTATAAACTTTACGTCTGTGTCCTGATCTTTTTTTGTCATTTTTACCTCAAGAAAGCTTATGGGTTTAGCCCCATTAAATTGTATATAAGCTAATTATATCTAAGATAAAAGTCTGTTAGGTGGTTTAATTAATATTGATAAACTTATTTACCCATATTTTTTATATCTAATATTAAATCTTCTGCTTTCAACCATTCTATACTACCAGGTAATGATGTTCCTAAGGCTCTCTTTGCGTGATGCATTGCATCTTTAAATTTACCATAAAGTGCATACCTTTCAGCAGTTAAAAGTGAAGCCCATCCTGTTTCTCCAATTTGAGAATATGCAGTTGCTAGTTCTCTTAGTAACCTACCATTATTTGGATCTTTGACATAGACATTTTTTAATAAGTTGACAGAAGATTTGTATTCACCAACGCTATTTAAAGCTCTTGCATACCCTATATTTAGTAAAACTTGATTTGGTTCCAATTCCAATGCTCGCTTGTAGTACTTTAGGGCTTCATTTGCATTTCCATTTTCCAAAAGAAATTGTGCTTTTAATTCGTTGTAGTATGGATCATTGGGTTTTACGTTCAATAAGCTATCTATTGTTTTTTTTGCAAGTTTAGAATCTGGTAGCCTATGATATGCTATCGCTCGAGTGTATAAGCTTAATTCGTCATTTTTTTGATAATTTGATGCACGTAAAGTTCTATTAGGTTTATCTGTAAACCCTATAAATTTTGCTCGCATCCTATTAAATAAATAATCAAGATTTTTATCTTTGGGTTTAATTTTATAACTTAATGATTCTAGGGATTTATTAATACTAGATATTCTTTGAGTATTTAATGGGTGTGTTTGTATATATGGATCTTGTCGTTTGGCGGTAAGGAATTCTTGACCTTTAAATATCTCAAGAACTTCTAATGCAGCATTTGGGTTTATATTTGCATCTGCCATTAATTTAATACCAGTTTGATCTGCACTTGCTTCTTGTGTTCTTGTATTTTTAAGAAAAGCGCGCCTTGAAGCGCTTTGGGTGCCAGCAGCTAATCCAATTACTAAATTAGTATCACCAGCTGCTAAGCCAGCGGCTGCACTTAATGCCATGCCGATTCCAGCAACCGTTTGTGCACTTTCAATATCTGCCATTCTTTTAATATAATGACCACCAATAATGTGAGCAATTTCATGTGCAATAACAGATTGTAATTGTTCAACAGTTTCTAATTTTGTAATTAGGCCATAATGAATAAAAATGTATTGCCCACTTGTTACAAAAGCATTCATTGAACTATCATTAACTACAAGGACTTTGAAATTTTCTTTGTTAATTTTTGTGTTTTCTAATAATGGTGCTGTAATTATTCTTAAAGTTTCTTCAATTTCAGCATCTCTTATTAAATTTTTTCCAAAAACTATTTTTGGAAAAAGTAATAAGGTTAAAAAAAATATTAATATGATTTTTTTCATGATACCATTAAGATAGAATTATACACTTCCAATTACAATTTATGATTTAAATATAAAAATAAAGCCCACATATAGTGGGCTTTATTTTTCTAAGATTTAGACCACCAACCTCGTCGTTTTGGCTTTGATGGCACTTCGTCTTCTATGCCTATAGATTTATCTTCTGGACTAATTTTTACATCTTCAGGTGCTTCAACGGTAGATTTTTTAGTCTTCGTTAAACTCTTTGTTTTATTTTCCTCTGCCCTGGTCCCACTTGAGCTTAATTTGCCAGCGCTTTTTTTGGCTTTTGGTTGAGATTTTTTTGGTTTTTCCAAATCTTTATTCTTTTTTGCTTCAGCTTCATCCGCTTCTATTTGAGCTTTTGTTCGTCGTTTCCGTTTTTTTGGTTTTACTTCTTCGCTAATTTCTACAACAGATTGTTTGGCATCAGATGGTTTTTCTGAAATATTTATTTCAATCTCAGTTATATCTTTTATTTTTGGTTTTCTTTTTGATTTAACTGCTTTGGGTTTTAATGGCTGTTCTTTAACAGGCTCTAAACTTACAATATTAGATTTATCAGAACTTGGTGCATCTCCTTGATTAACGTCTTCAGCTTCATTTGATGTATCTGGTGCAATTTCATCTTTACGAGGTTTCCTACGTCTTCTTCGGCGTCGCTTTTTAGGTTTATCGTCATCATCAAGATTGGTGGATGTTTCAGCATCCTCAGTGCTTTTTGTTACATCTATATTTGCGGCTGCTTCCATTTCTCTTGCTGTAGGCATATCAAAAACATCTGCTATAATTCGTGAAGATGTTTTGCGTTTTTCCAATTCATAATCTGTGCCAATCATTGATGCAGATGCTTCAATAATAATTGAAATAGCATATTGAGACTCAATTAAGGCAATATTTTCTCTTTTATGATTTAATAAATAGTTTGATATACCCACAGGTACAGTCGCTTGAATTTCTTTAGTTCGTTTTCTTATTGCTTCTTCTTCAATTTCTCGAAGAATTGATAGTGCTTGGCTATCATCAGAACGTACTAAGCCTGTACCAAGGCAATGTGGACACTCTTTCGTAGTTGCCTCTAACATTCCTGGCCTTAATCTTTGGCGAGACATTTCCATAAGGCCAAAACCTGAAATCCGACCTACTTGAATGCGAGCTCTGTCAGATTTCAATTTATCTTTCATACGTTTTTCGACTGCTATATTGTTTCGACGTTCTTCCATGTCTATGAAATCAATTACGATCAACCCAGCTAGATCGCGTAATCTTAATTGTCTGGCAACTTCATCAGCAGCTTCAAGATTTGTTTTTAGTGCAGTTTTCTCAATCGAGGACTCTTTGGTTGCTTTTCCTGAATTTACGTCTACCGCAACTAATGCTTCTGTCACACCAATCACAATATACCCTCCAGATTTTAGTTGTACTGTTGGGTTGAACATGCCTCCTAGGTAATTTTCAACCTGATACCGTGCATATAGAGGCATTTTGTTTTTGTATTGTTTCACGCGTTTAACATGTGATGGCATTAACATAGTCATGTAAGCTTTTGCTGCTTCAAAACCACGTTCACCTTCAACAATAATTTCGTCAATATCATTATTATATAAATCACGAATTGAACGTTTTATTATGTCACCTTCTGCATAAATCTGAGTGGGTGCTATACTTTCTAGTGTGATGTCTCTGATTTGNGTCCATTGACGCATAAGNTATTCATAGTCTCTTAATATATCATCTCGATTACGTTTTGCGCCCGCTGTTCGTACAATTAGCCCTGCACCTTTTGGCACGTCTAATTCACTTGTGATTTCTTTTATTTTTTTTCTGTCTTGTACATTGGTAATCTTACGAGATATTCCACCACCTCGAGCGGTATTTGGCATTAAGACACAATAACGACCAGCTAATGATAAATATGTTGTTAGTGCAGCACCTTTATTCCCACGTTCTTCTTTTACAACTTGAATTAATAATATTTGACGAACTTTAATTACTTCCTGGATTTTATATCTTCGTGGGCGAGGCTTTCTAGGTCGAACTTCTTCTTCTACATCGTCATCTGCTACAGACTCTATTCCATTATCTGATTGCGTATTATCCATCTCCAATTCTACACTATCATTAATGTCAGTATCTATGGATTCATCTGATGTGATTTCAGGATCGATATTGTCTAAAATATTGTCAGAAGACTTATTATTTTCATCTTCATTAACACTTTTGTCAGAATCTATATTATCTTTTTTACTATCTGCGTCATCGACTACTTCATGCGTTTCGCTAGGGTTTTCTATAATATCAGATGATGTGGTTACATCATTATTAGCGTCTTCTGCTATAACTTTTGCTTTTCGTTTTCTAATCCGAGATTTTTTTTGTTGAGCTATATTAGCTTCTTCTTCCAACGATTTTGTATAAGCTTCTTCTTCTGCTATTAATGCTTCTCGATCAGCAACTGGAATTTGATAGTAATCAGGATGAATTTCTGCAAATGATAGAAATCCATGCCTATTTCCGCCGTAATCGACGAAAGCAGCTTGAAGTGAGGGCTCAACACGCGTCACTTTTGCTAAATAGATATTTCCTGAAAGCTGACGTTTATTTAAACTTTCAAAGTCGAATTCATCAACTTTATTTCCTTCAACAACCACAACTCTAGTTTCTTCAGCATGTGTGGCATCAATAAGCATTTTCTTAGGCATGATATTCTTTCGTCATGCAAATGGGGCCTCTCTCTATAGAAGGAAGAGTATTTATTTGCATGAATAGTTAAGGCGGAAATACACGCATGAATATTTTTGAATGAGGCAATGAGCCACTCAAACTTAATATATTTTGTACACACGCGTTTCATCGCGGTTTTCTCCTGTGATCTTATTTTGATCACTAATAAGGCTAGTCTTGCACTTTATGCGCAATAAAGCTGTTCTAGTAGCCAGATGGCCTGTTAGAGTTTTAGAGGAGGACTTTGGTTGGGTACTATCCACAACCTGTCTCATAAATTTCATCCAACGAATCTTTGTCTGATTTTTTCAAATCATATGTCTCTTTTTTAGTTTGCTAAAAAACTAATTACAATGTGTATTTAATATATTGATTATTATTAAAATTTATTTTTTAAATAGCTTAGTTGTCATTGTGTTTTTTACGCAAATTGTAAAATAATATAAAATCATTCTATTTTTCTCTTAAATCGGTTACTAAAATTTGTTAATATATGTATATGTGATCCGGGTAATACCCATAACAAAAATGTGAATTTTATTATAAACAATTAGGAAATTACAGCTTGTTTCGTTTGGTTTTTTCGTTTTTTGGATCTATTTTTGCATTGTTAACTCTTGGCTGTGCATTATTCGCTATAATTATAACAGCTGTTTTTTATGCATATGGCAGTGACCTACCTGATTATGATCAGTTATCAAATTATCAACCTGCAACAATAAGCCGTGTTTATTCCAGAGATGGTGAAGTGATTGATGAATTCGCTCAACAGAGAAGATTGTTTGTTTCGGCTGATGAAATACCAGATATTGTAAAAAATGCATTTATATCAGCCGAAGATAAAAATTTTTATACTCATATTGGATACGATCCAGCTGGAATTGCAAAAGCAATTTTTGATGCAGCAAACGGTAAAGAGCTACGAGGTGCATCTACAATTACGCAACAGGTAATGAAAAACTTTTTGTTAACAAGGTCTCGATCGATTGATCGTAAAATTAAAGAAATTATTTTGGCAACTCGTATTGAAAAATCAATGTCAAAAGATAAAATTTTAGAATTATATTTAAATGAGATATTTTTGGGCCAAAATTCATATGGAATTGCGTCAGCAGCAGATACATATTTCAGCAAATCGTTAGATGACTTAACTTTAGAAGAAGCTGCTTATTTAGCTTCACTACCAAAAGCTCCAAGTAATTATCATCCTGTTCGCCAAAAAGATCGAGCGATAGCTAGACGGAATTTTGTTATTCGGGAAATGGCAGAAAATGGTTATGTTTCAGATACAGAAGCATTAATTGCAAAATCTAAAGAATTGATAACTGTGCAAGGTGGCCAATTGGCTTCCAAGAGAGCTGCAAGGGCGCCAAGAACGTATTTTACTGATGAAATACGAAGACAATTGTCCTTAAGCTTTGGTGAGAAAGAGTTTTTTACTGGGGGGCTGGCTGTAAGTGCAACTATGGATCTAAAATTACAATCAGATGCTGCTCAGGCGTTACGTAAGGGTCTGGAAGATTATGATCGAAAATATAGCCCTTGGCGTGGTCCAATTGATAGAATTAAAGATATTCACCTACAGGAAGATACCTGGCGTGAAGCTTTATCAAAGAAAAAATTACCCAGAGATATAAAAGATTGGCANTTGGCAATTATCTATAATTTGTCAAAACAAACCGCCAAAATAAAAGTTGAAGGATTCGCAGAAAATCAAAATCAATTTTTATCTTTAAAAGATGAAATGAATTGGGCAAAAAACAGAATATACCCTGATGGTAAGCGTACTGTAATTAATTCCGCGAAAGATATGTGGTCAGTGGGGGATGTGGTATTTGTGCAGCCAATATATGATCCTGATGGAAACTTTATTAATTGGACTTTGAGGCAAATACCCAAAATACAAGGTGGTTTTGTTGCGATGGATACGGAAACTGGAAGAGTACTTGCCATGCAAGGTGGTTTTTCTTACCAACATTCTGTTTTTAATAGGGCTACGCAAGCAAAGCGACAACCTGGCTCATCATTTAAGCCTTTTGTTTATGCTGCGGCACTAGATGTTGGCTATAGTCCTGCATCACTAATAATTGATGCACCAATAGAAATAGATACTCCTCAAGGTTTGTGGAGCCCAAAAAATTCATCAAATAAGTTTTATGGGCCTGCACCGTTAAGAATCGGAATAGAACAGTCTAGAAATCTAATGACGATAAGATTGGCGCAAGATGTTGGAATGGAAGTTATTAGTGGTTATGCTGAACGCTTTGGTGTCTATAATAAAATGCAAAAACTTCTAGCAGCATCTCTTGGAGCCCAAGAAACAACTTTATACAAAATGGTATCATCATACGCAATGTTTGCAAATGGAGGTGAGCGTGTTGTACCAACAATGGTTGATAGAGTTCAGGATAGGTTTGGCCGAACCATTTATAAACATGATAAACGTGAGTGTATGAATTGTAACAATGATATTCTTCAAATGGGCAAATCGCCATTCATTAATAGTAATCGTGAACGAGTTTTGGATCCTCTTACGGCTTTCAGATTGCAGTCAATGATGCGTGGAGTGGTTGAAAGAGGCACTGCAAAATCTGTAGCAATCAAAGGTGTTGAAATTGCTGGTAAAACTGGAACAACTAATGATGCAAAAGATGTTTGGTTTGTTGGATTTACTCGAAACATAGTTGCTGGATGTTACATAGGCTTTGATACACCACAGCCATTACGTAAAGGTGCTTCAGGTGGTGGAATGTGCGGGCCAGTATTTAAAGAGTTCATGGTTGAAGCGATTAAGAAATATGGCTCAGGAAGCTTTAGCCAACCACCAAATACATATTTTGCTAAATTTGATAGAAATACTGGGGTATTGTTGCCAGATGGTGGTACAGGAGGAAATCCAAATAATATCCCTGGATCAAATGTAACATCTGAATTGTTTAGGATTGGTGATGATCCCGTTTTAGATGGGTTAATCACAGTGATCGATGGAGGTTTTTCTGTTATTGCTGATGAAGAGATATTTACTGAATTCTCGGACGATTTAGGAATGACTACAGGAGATAATTGGATTAGGCATTACATAAATAGTAAGAAACAACCAAGTAAAATTAACTTTGGAAGCTTATCAAGTGGTGGATTATATTGAATTCTTTTATAAGAGAATTCAAAAGGTGATTTAGGATAAATGGATGCGATCAGAAATTGAAAATATAGTTGTTGAAATCCATAAATCTTTGGAGTTGCTGAAACAACGAATGGACTGGGATACTGCAGAGCATCGAATGGAAGAGTTTGATGCAATGTCAGAAAACCCTGATCTATGGAATAACCCTGAAAAAGCACAAAAATTGATGAGAGAAAGACAAATGCTGTCTGATTCAATATCAAATTTCAAAGAACTGTCATCTAACCTTCAAGATAATATTGAATTGATTGAACTTGGTGAAATTGAAGAAGATGAAGTAATAATTAAAGAAGCCGAAAATAATATATTAATAATTCAGCAAGAATCTGCAAAACAAGAATTAGAAGCATTATTAAACGGTGAAGTTGATTCTAATGATACGTTTTTACAAATTAATGCTGGTGCAGGTGGAACGGAAAGTTGTGATTGGGCAAACATGCTTGCGCGAATGTACGTAAGGTGGGCTGAACAAAAAGGTTATCAAGTAGATAGAATGGAAGAAAGTGTAGGTGATGAAGCTGGTATAAAGTCTGTTACATATCAAATTAAAGGCCATAACGCTTATGGCTGGATGAAATCTGAAAGTGGCGTTCATCGCTTGGTAAGGATTTCACCATTTGATAGTAATGCAAAACGCCATACTTCATTCTCATCTGTATGGGTTTATCCTGTTGTTGACGATAATATTGATATAGAAATTAATCCATCTGAAATTCGCGTTGATACTTACAGGTCATCTGGAGCTGGAGGTCAGCATGTTAACACAACAGATTCAGCCGTAAGAATTACCCACATTCCAACAAATATAGTTGTGCAAAGCTCTGAAAAATCTCAACATCAGAACAGAGCTAATTGTATGGCAGCGCTTAAATCAAGATTATACGAGTTAGAAATGCGTAAAAGGACAGAAGGTATCCAAGAAGCTCATGATAATAAAGGTGATGCAGGTTGGGGTAACCAAATTAGATCTTATGTTTTGCATCCTTACCAAATGGTAAAAGACTTAAGAACAAATGTTGAGACATCAGATAGTCAGGGTGTATTAAACGGAGATCTTGATATGTTTATGGCAGCCACACTGGCACTAGATGTGGCTGGCAAAACACGCGCTGAAGCTCAATTAGATAATTGACTTATTCATAAATGTATTATCGATTAATAAAAAAATAATACTAATTNTAAATCTTTTAGCTATTTATTCTGGGGATTTGATTGGAGCTTTGACCTTCGCAGAAGTAGAATTTAGAGGGTCATCCTGTCTGGTGACCGATCCTTCAAAATGCGCACCACTTTCTATTGCGATTGTTTTATGAATAATATCACCTTCTACTCTGGCAGTAGCTGTTAAACGTACTTTAAGTCCTCTAACTCTTCCAATTACTCTACCATGCACAACAATATCATCAGCCACTATTTCACCTTTGACTGTTGAACCTTCACCTACAGTAAGTAAGTGAGCGCGAATATCACCATCGACTGTACCAGATATTTGAATATCTCCAGAAGTTTTTACATTACCTTTTATGTGAATGTCTGTTGATAATGTTGAAGCAGGGGGTTTTGCCTTTAAAGATGTTGGATTGCCGCTCATAGGNCTAGGAGGTGCCGTTGGTGCACCTGTAGGTTTTGACGGAGTAGTGTTACCAATATTTGATGGTTTTTGTGGGTCTGGTTTCTTAGAAAACATTTTTTGTAGCCTTCATGTAATTTATTGCGTTAATTGGCTTTCCGCCAAGTCTTATTTCATAATGTAGATGCACTCCAGTGCTTCTACCCGAGTTCCCCATAGATCCAATTTTTTCACCCTGTAATACTTTTTGGCCCTTTTTCACGTTAATTTTGTGCAAATGAGCGTAGTAAGTGATAAAACCTTGACTATGTCGAATTTTAATCAAGCGGCCATAACCGCCATTGTTACCTGCGAATATAACAACACCATCTCCAGTGGCAACTATTTTCGTACCTAATGGGGCAGCTAAATCAGTACCGTTATGCATCCTGCGTTTGCCATTTACTGGATCCTTACGGTATCCAAATCCACTTGTGTATCTGTGTGATCCTGCAACAGGATGACCTAATGGAACTTTAGAAATTGCTAACTTTAATAAACTTACTTCATCCAGATCTCTAAGTACCTTTGACGCACGTTCTGACATGTGATCGTGTAATACGCTTTCTGAGGAAGTTTCTATTGGCGTAATGGCACCCCCAGTTCCAGAATAACCTCTTCTTACCTCATTGACTAAAGATTTTGTATTTATACCTTTTTTATTCAGTACTTTAGAAAGAGGAGCTAATGCTATATCAACAGCTTCTTCTAATCTGTTAAATATTTGGTTGCCACGCTCTTGAAGTAGAGCAGTATCTAACTCAAGCGTTTCCACTTGAGTTTCCATTGTCCTTGTCTCTTTGTAAAGTTTATCTCGTTCAGAAGAAGTTCTNACTAGGGCGTTTGATAAAAACGCAAGTGTATCTTTGTTATCTGTAGATTTTCCAAATTCTGAATTAATTTCATTTGAAACTGTTCTGAATTTATTNTGTAAATTATTTGCTATCTCAATTGCATTATCACGAGACTTTATTGCATCCTGTAGCTTACGCTGCATTATGTTTAAACCCTTGCCAAGTTCGCGCCGTTGTTCTTCTAATTCTAAAAGCTCAGATTGCTGGATAGAAACCTGCTCAAGTGCAATATAAAAACGTTCTAATGATGTTTGTGCTTCTAATGATCGTTTATTTCGCTCATTGGACAACTGTTCAAGGCGGCTTTCATATGCTTGTTGCAATACGCCAGCTTGTTCCTTGTCTGTTTTTGCTGAAATTGCTTGAACTGCAAGCATTACTGTTGCTATCACCATCCAACAAAATAACAATGCAAATGTAGTTCCTGCAAAAGTTTGAATAATTGGGGTTAATCGAACATACCTTGCGGTTTTATCTGATCGCAAATATATTCTTTGCTCAGGTATCCTATTGCTTAAAAAACTATTTATAGTTGCAAAATTTATTGGCATTCAATGTTTCTTCCAATTATGAAATAATTATATGTTATTCATTAAGATTAATTATGCTGTTACTCAATGAATTTTACCAAATGATTTGTTTTAGTTTTTTAAAAGCCTGAAAATAAGCAAATTATTGCCAATTTCAGTCAACTAATTGCAATTGGCCAATAAAAGTCTAATGGAATTCCAGCTTCGGCTCGCTTTTCATCATTAAAAGGTGGTTTTAAACTACTTTTAAAATATTTACTTACCAATTCATGAAACACAATCTTGGGATCCTTATTATGTCTTCCACATAAAAAGTGAAACCATTTAGATCCAAATGCAACATGACCTACTTCCTCAGCATATATTAACTCCAAAGTTTTTACAGTTTCATTATCATTTATTTTTTCAAAAAGTTTTATCATACCTGGTGTTACGTCTAAACCTCTTGCTTCAAGGACCATTGGAACTATAGCAAGTCTTCCTAGAAAATCTTCTGATGTTTCTTCTGCAGAACTCCACATTCCAGCATGAGCAGGCAAATCTCCATAGTATGACCCCATTGCTTCTAAGCGTTCGCACAATAAACTAAAATGTTTACTTTCTTCTTGAGCAGCCTTTACCCAATCGTCATAATAACCATTTGGCATTTCTACATCTGCAAACCTTGCTATTATATCCCAATGTAAATCAACTGCATTCAATTCAATATGTGCTATTGCATGTAAGAGTGCTATCCGACCTTTTTCAGTGCCATACTTACGCTTAGGCATATTTCTTGGTGGTAACAATAAAGGATTTTTTGGACGGGAGGGTTGAGATGGAGGTTTTGTATTCCCTATTTCTAGTCTTTGATCAGACATATTCGACGCAAACCATTTGTCTGAATAGTCCTTTGATTTAAGTACTTTTAAGTGAGGATCGGATGTAGTTAAAATATCAACAGCCATTTGTGTAAGGGTCATAATGATTAAAGTTCCCTGACGGTTTCAAGCAACATTTCAGCATGACCGTTGACCTTAACTTTTCGCCATTCTTTTATAATAATACCTGAAGTATTAATCAAAAAAGTTGATCGTTCTATACCCATAAATTTTTTTCCATACATGTTTTTTTCTACCCATATATCAAAGTATTCGCATAGAGTGTTATCTACATCCGAAAGCAACTTTAACTTAAGATTATATTTAGCAATAAATTTATTATGTGTTTGATTGCTATCTGTAGATACGCCAATAATTATTGTATTTAAGTTATCAAACTCTGATTTTAGACTTGTAAAATCTTTTGCTTCTTGAGTGCAGCTAGGTGTATTATCTTTTGGATAAAAATATAAAATTATATTTTTCCCAATAAATTGTGAAAACGAAAATATAATTTCATTACCGTGCATTAGTTTTAAATTGCACACATTTTTACCAATATTTGGCATTAGTATTCCAATTCGCTAGTCTTCTAGAAAAGTAAAGTATAGTTAAAGGAATATAGGCTCAAGCTTAATATAAGAATTCATGTCGGGGAAATATATTGGTTGATAAAGATCAAGAAATAAAAAAACCAAATAATCACACATTTAATTCTATTACAAAGTCTGTTCGTTGGATTTTGTATACACTATTGTTTGCTATTTTTATGATTCCAACATCATTTTTAACTTATATTTATGTGTATAGTGAGTCCAAAGTAACAGAAATATCTATATTAAAAAGTTTTGTAGAAGAAAGTTTGGAACAACAATTAATAAAATATAACATTACAGTATCTTCAGCCGGAGTAACGAAGGGTAACNATTTTTTCTCACCAAAGTTTGTTTTTCATGATATAAAAATAAGTAATAAAAATGGAGAAAGATTATTTAATCTTCCAAAAGTTTATACAAATTTAGACATACTGTTCTCAAGTGATAAAAGCATTGTATCTGTTGAAGATGCACAATTATTTTTAAGACGAAATCAGTCCGGTAAGTTTAGTGTTGCGTCANATGATCTGAGTAAAACTAATTTATTGGAAAAGATAGACTTATCAACCACCTCTTTTGATAAATCACCATTTATAGGTCGCATTAATCAACTCAAAGTTGAAAATATTTCAATTGCATATCAAGATGATAAAACACAGAACACCTATTTTTTTGAAAATGGTAATTTTAATATTATAAAAAATTTAAATGAGTTATCAGTATCAAGTGTATTTGAACTGATTAAAAATAATGATGAAAAAGCAGTATTTTATGCTTCTGGAAATCATACAATCCACGATGAAATTTTTAATGTAAAATTTAAAGTGGATAATGCAGATCCATTAATATTAGCCAATCAAATTCCTGCTCTCAATTGGCTACGTAACGTAGATACAAACGTCAATGCGTCCATTATTACTTCCTTTGATAGTGGTGTAAAGATTCTAGATATGAATGGAATGATTGAATTAGAAGCAGGCAAGCTCAAAGCCACTCCTAAATATTCTTCAACGGAATTCTTAAATTTAAAAACATATTTTGCATATGACTTTAATTCAGATATTTTAGACTTCTCGAGCTTTGAATTTAAGTCCAAACAACTTTCTGCAACTGGATCTGCGAAAAATATTTTAATGAGGGATCCAGAAAACAACATTTCGGGTTCTAATACTGACCTTAAAATTACAGAAATAAAAGTTAACAGGCCAGATATATTCAATAAAGAAAATATTTTATTAAAATCAGGTCATGCGGAATTAATTATAATTCTTGATCCTTTGAATATTACTATAAACAATAGCAAAGTTAAAAGTAATGAAACAAATTTAAGCATTATTGGTAAAATAATAGCAAAAAATAATTATTGGAAAAGTAATCTAAATTTAGAAATTGATACTCTTAATAAACAACAAATTGTTGATTTTTGGCCTATTAGTTACAATGCCATAGCTAGAAAATGGTTTTTAGAGAATATTAATTCTACCATAGTTTCAAGTATTAAAGGGAATGTAATAAGTTCAAATGGAAAAAGAGATTTAGATATTATATTCGATTTTAATGATACTAATATTAACGCAATAAAAACAGTTGTTCCACTTATTGAAATTTCAGGTGAGGGAAGCTTGTCGGCTGAACAGATTACATTTAATTTAAAAAATGGTAAATTTGAAACATCAAAAAAAGGTTTCACAGATCTAAGTGGAAGTATTTTTCATATCCCAAATACTAAAGAAAAACCCGCAAGGGGACAAATGAAATTAAATGCTCAGGGAAATTTAAAATCATTTTTTGAAATATTAGATTCTGAAAAATTTAAATATTTAGCAAAAGCTGGTTTTTCAACTGATGTGGCTAGCGGTAATGCGCAATTAGCTGGATGGATCGAGTGGCCACTAATAAAAGGTGTTAGCCAAGATCAAGTGTTGTTCGAAATAGATGGCACTTTGTCCAACATTAAAAGTAATAAAATTATCAAGGGGCGACTTTTTGAGTCTGAAAACCTCAATTTAATAGCATCCCACAAATCATTATCTATTGATGGGAAAAGTAAAATTAATAACTTTCCACTCAAATTTTTATGGAATCAAAATTTAAAAGATAATTCAGAAAAAATAAGCTTTGTTGCCGCCGAATTTAATATTGATGAAAATGGATTAGAAGCTTTTAATATTTCTTTGCCGGACGGAATGTTTAAAGGAATTTCAAAGGCTGATTTAAAATTAACTCTAAAACCAAAATATCCAACTGAATTTATAGTTAAAAGCAACCTTAAGGGATCTGAAATTAATATAAATTCACTGGGATGGAGTAATAAAAATATAAAAAATGGTGATCTAATTATTCGAGGTAGCCTATCTAAACCTGTTGATGTTGATGAAATAAAAATTTCAGCAGATGATTTAAGTGCTAGTGGGAAAATTAATTTTGAAAATGATGGCCAATTTAAATCAGCAGTCTTTCCCGTTTTAGAGGTTTCTGATTGGTTTTCGACATCTTTAACTTTGAGTAAAACTGATAATGTAAATTTAATGGAGCTTGAAGGTGGTAAAGTTGATTTTAGAAGCCTTGTTTTTGGTAAAAGTGAAAAAACAGAGGTCGGATTTTTAAAGGTTTCATTAGACAGTTTAAGAATTTCTGATGGAATAGAATTTACAAACTTTATTGCTGACATAGATTTTAGCAAAAAAGAATTAGGTAGTTTCAAAGCTCAGGTAAATGGTGGTGCTGATATTTATGGTAAACTATCAAAGGGTGAATTTGGAACTATTATCACTCTAGATTCTGCTAATGCAGGGCACGTATTAAGGTCATCTGGAATATTAAAGAATATCAGAGGAGGGGGGTTAAATTTAGTGTTAACACCCAATGAAAAAAAAGGATATTACACAGGCCGATTTATTATTAATAAATTTCGAATGCTTCACTCTAATCCCTTAGCCTTGCTATTAGATAGTTTGAGTTTGGTTGGATTAGTAGACAAATTAGAAAATGAGGGCATCCAATTCAATCAAGCCAAAGGCTGGTTAAATATTACTCCAGAAGGAATTCAATTGAGTGATGTAAGTCTGGTTGGATTGTCTATGGGAATGAGTATAACTGGTTGGTACGATAAAAAGAAAAAAGCTATTAATTTTGATGGTGTTGTTACTCCTGTTTATGCAATAAATGGTGTATTTGAGCGATTGGCTGGCAAACTTTTTGGTGAGCAAAAAGGTGAAGGCTTATTCAGCTTTGTATATACAATGAAGGGTCCGACTTCCGCTCCAATTGTTGAAGTCAAACCACTTTCAATTTTAACACCTGGTGGGTTCCGCAAAATATTCAGATCAGATATTCCGGCGCCTGAGAAGTAACTCTTGCATATTGAAGGCAAACAATTAATTACATCATATGAAATTATCTGATTTTGACTTTGAATTACCAAATGAATTGATAGCTTTGAGGCCTGTTCACCCTCGAAGCTCGTCAAAACTATTAGTTTCAAAAGATGATAAAATCATTGATGATCAATTCTTAAATTTACTAAAATACCTAAAAAAAGGTGATCGCTTAGTGCTAAACGACACTAAAGTAATTCCTGCAAAATTACATGGTAAAAGAATTAGGCATTCAGATAATGGAAGAACTACAGCAAATATTGGTATAAATTTACTTTCAACAAATAATGATGGCCATTGGTTGGCATTGGCTAAGCCTGCCAAAAGAGTAAATGTTGGTGAAATCATAAATTTNGATAATGAATTGACTGCAAAAGTCCTTGATAAATCTTCTAACGGATTAGTCTTGCAGTTTAACTTGAGTGAAGAAATTTTTGACCAAAAATTAAAGGAAATAGGAACAATGCCGCTTCCTCCTTATATCGCGTCACAAAGATTACCTGATAAGTTGGATGATAATGATTATCAGACAGTATTTGCAGAAAAATCTGGTTCAGTTGCTGCACCAACGGCATCATTGCATTTTGATGACGTTTTATTAAAACAACTAAATGACTTTGGAATAAAAACTTCCAAGGTTACCTTACATGTTGGTGCAGGTACTTTTTTGCCAGTTAAGGTAGATAATATTGCTGATCACAAAATGCATTCAGAATGGGGCGAGGTTAACAATATAGCTGCATCTGAAATTGCTAAAACAAAATCTGAAGGTGGTCGAATTATACCAGTTGGTACAACCGCATTAAGGCTTATAGAAACTGCTGCTAAATCTGGGAAAATTAATTCTTGGACTGGTGATACAGATATATTTATTACTCCAGGTTTTAAATTCAAAATAGCAGACGGTTTGATAACAAATTTTCACTTACCAAAATCAACATTATTGATGTTAGTCAGTGCTTTAATCGGTACGGAAAAGTTAAAAAACGTGTACCTTCATGCTATAAATAATAGATATCGATTTTTTTCTTATGGCGATGCATCTTTATTGCTTCCATAAAATATAAACGACTTTATAAGCGTCGCAAATATACAAATCACAAAGCGTGATTCTGTTAATCTCTACAAAATATTTATGGATAATCTTATGCTTTTTGTTGTCAAAAATTCGTGGGCTCTATTGTTTGGCATGTTTTTGTTGATGCTTGGAAATGGGCTTCAAGGAACTCTCTTAGGAGTTAGAGGATCAATTGAAGGAATGTCCCCACAAACAATGTCATGGGTAATGACGGGTTATTTTGTTGGTTTCTTATTTGGATCACAGCTTGCTCCAAATATGATTAGAAGAGTAGGGCATGTTCGTGTTTTTGCTGCCCTTGGATCATTAGTGTCAGCTTGTTTAATATTATATGCAGCTTGGACTAATCCATATTTTTGGTTTTTGTTAAGAGTAATTGTTGGTTTTTGTTTTTCTGGTATTTACGTTGTAGCGGAAAGTTGGCTGAATGACTCATCTTCTAACGAAACACGTGGGCAAACATTATCTGCCTATTTAATAGTTCAGATGATGGGTATAGTTTTAGCGCAAGCTGTCTTAAACATTGCAGATCCATCAGGATATGTATTATTCATCATCATTTCTGTTGTAGTATCACTCTCATTCGCACCAATTTTACTATCTGTAAGTCCAGCACCCCAATTCCAAACATCTAAAAGAATGACCCTCTCACAACTTTGGAGTATTTCTCCTTTAGGTGTTGTGGGGCAATTTTTTCTCGGTGCAATCTTTGCAGCTTTATTCGGTATGGCTTCAGTCTATGGAACAGAAAGAGGTTTGTCAGTGAAAGATATATCATTGTTTGTAGCTTCAATATATTTTGGTGGCATGATCTTACAATACCCAATTGGTTGGATATCTGACAGGATGGATCGACGTGTTTTGATATTTATAGTTTGTACAATTGGAACTATTTTTAGCTTTGGTGCTAATCTGTTTGATAATTTTATATGGTTATTGATAGTTGCTTTTATAATTGGAGGAGTATCTAACCCNTTATATTCATTGTACATAGCATATACTAATGATTACCTTGAACATGATGATATGGCATCGGCTTCTGGGGGGCTAATATTTTTAACTGGAGTTGGCGCAATATTTGGGCCGAGTATTGTTGGTTGGTTGTTAGATGTTTTTGGAGCAGAAAGTTATTTTTGGTTTATAGGTACAATAATGGCAATTATGGCTAGTTATGCTCTATATCGTATGACACAAACTTCTAGTACAGCTGTACAGGATACCAGCGCATATGCTCCAGTTACACCAGCTTCCACACCAATTGCTATAGAATTTGCCCAAGAGTATGCTATTGAGATGGCCTTGGAAGAAGAAGAAACCAATAATGTATAGTATTTATTACATTCTATCATATTTATATGGTTGAAATCAAAAAATGCTAGGCTTGTATATCTTACTTCAATCATGCATTATATATATAGTTTAATATTAAACGATAATTGGAGTGATTATGGCGACTATGTATGATATGATTGTAATCGGTGCTGGACCTGGCGGTTATGTTGCAGCAATTCGAGGTGCACAATTAGGGCTGAAAGTTGCTATAGTTGAACGGGAGCATATGGGAGGGATTTGTCTCAACTGGGGCTGTATACCGACTAAAACTATGCTTCGATCATCAGAAATATTTCATCTAATGCATCGAGCAAGTGAATTTGGGTTATCTGCCGAAAATATTAGTTATGATCTAGAAGCTGTCGTAAAACGTTCTCGTGGAGTTGCATCACAACTTAATTCTGGCATTGGACATCTGTTAAAGAAAAATAAAGTTGAAGCAATAATGGGAAATGCATCAATTACATCAAAAAATACCATTACNGTTAAAACAGACAAAGGCACAACAAAACTTCAAGGTAAAAATATAGTATTGGCAACAGGTGCTAGAGCAAGAGAGCTTCCTGGATTAGAGGCTGACGGTGATCTAGTATGGACTTATAAAGCGGCTCTAACACCAACTAGGATGCCTAAAAAGCTATTGGTGATAGGGTCTGGTGCAATTGGTATAGAATTCGCAAGTTTTTATAATACGTTGGGTTCTGACACCACTGTTGTGGAAGTTATGGATCATATTTTACCTGTAGAAGATGAAGAAATTTCAAAATTTGCAAAAAAATCTTTTATCAAGCAAGGCATGAAAATTTTAGAAAAAGCATCTGTAAAAAAATTAGATCGTCTCAAAGGCAAAGTAGTAGCTCATATCGAAATAAATTCTAAAATAGAAAAACAGGAATTTGACACAGTTATCTCTGCTGTAGGTATTGTCGGTAACATAGAGGATATTGGTTTAGAAACATTAAACATAAAAGAAGAACGAAGCCATGTTATTACAGATAAATATTGCAGAACAAACGTAGAAGGCGTTTATGCTATTGGAGATCTAGCTGCTCCACCTTGGTTGGCTCATAAGGCTTCTCATGAAGGTGTTATGGTTGCAGAACTTATTGCCGGCATGAATCCACACTCAATAAAACCAGAAAATATTGCTGGATGTACATACTGTTATCCTCAAATCGCTTCAGTTGGTTATACTGAAGCGACCGCAAGAGAAAAGGGATTTAATATCAAGGTTGGACGTTTTCCTTTCGTAGGAAATGGTAAAGCTATAGCTCTTGGTGAATCTGAAGGATTAGTTAAAACAATTTTTGATGCAAAGACTGGGGAATTGCTTGGAGCACATATGGTTGGAGCTGAAGTGACTGAAATGATTCAAGGATATGTAATATCAAAACAGTTAGAAACTACTGAACAAGATTTAATGGGTACTGTATTTCCACATCCAACTTTGTCAGAAATGATGCATGAGAGTGTATTAGATGCATATGGGCAAGCAATACACATATGATTTCAAGTTTACGAATGTATGAATTTCCAGAGATGCAAGGTGCATTGAATAATTATTGGAATTTAATACATAATGAGCTTTCAGATTCTGGAATTCAATCACCTGTCTCACTTGATATGACACTTAATGAGCAACAAGCATGGCTAAGTCCTAATCTTGTATTAGCTCAAACTTGTGGAATGCCATATCGTAAGTTTTTACACAAAAAGGTTACATTAATTGGGACACCAGACTTTAATTTAAATGACTGCCCTGAGGGTTATTACAATAGTGTTTTTATATCTAATATAAATGACAATAGAAAATGTTTAACTGATTTCAAAAATGCTTTATTTACTTACAATATGGCTAATTCACAATCAGGATTAGCTGCAGCTTATTCTCATACAAGAAAAAATGATTTTTGGTTTAAGCATAGAATAATAAGTAAAAGTCATAAAAAATCTTGTGAAATGGTTGCCAATGGAAAAGCTGAAATAGCTTGCATTGACGCAATTACATGGAGGTATATTGAAAAATACACATCATTAAATAATTGTTTAAAAGTTATAACGAAGACTGATCCAACACCCGGATTACCATACATTTCTTCACTGGGCGCCAATCAAAGTTTAGTTTTCANATCAATACAAATAGCTTTAGAGAAAATAGATAAAAATGATAAAGATATATTAGGTATTAAAAATTTGGTATGGATTGATAAATGTTGTTATTTAAAATATTCAAATCCACCATCTAAAGCCACAGCAAATGATGGATTTATTTGATCCAGGAACTTTTAAGCGAATGCCAATCCAACAACATAGGCTACAATAGCGCACACACCACCCACTAATACTGTTTCGCCAACACTTCTAAATATGTTCTGCCTTACGACCCAAAACCGAAGAAAACCNAGTATTGTTAACGCAAAAAAGGTAGAAAAAATTGATATTTGAAATGTTCCAGTATTTGCATCAAAAATGAAATATGGCAAAAGCGGTATTATGCCAAAACAAAGGAAAGCTAAAAATGTTGCTAATCCATTAAGTATTGGGTTTTCNCCATTGGGATCTGCCATTTGTATTTCATACGCCATCATAAAATCTGCGTAATGATCAGGGTAATGTTCTAAAATATCAGTCATTTCTTTNGCGTGATTTAATGAAAAACCTCTATCTTGTAACATTTCAATAGCTTCAATACGTTCCATTTCGGGATTATTCTTTATTTCAAACAGTTCTTTTTCTCTTACTGAATGATACAAATCTTGTTCTGAGCGAGCTGATAGGAATTCCCCTAAACCCATTGCAGCGCCGTCTGCAAATAGATTAGCTAACCCAAATAATAAAACTGCTATTCCACCAATTTCTGCAATTCCACCAGCACCAGCTCCTGCAAATCCAGCAACAACTGCAAATGTAGTTACTATACCGTCATTCCCACCATAAATAATTTGTTTAATAAATTCTGCAACNGGACTTATGTGGTGTTCTCGGCCCTTATGCTCGGCCATTTTTTCTGATGAAGTAATCATACCTTCCTACTAACTTGTGCTTATTAAAAGGACCAGAAAAAAATAAAAAATCTATATTTTTCAATATCTAAAATGTACATAAACAAATTTATTAACAATAATTAAAAGACAGTTTGTTCGCAAATTAGTGAATGAACTTTCTTGTGTGAAGACTTGCGATTATGTTATGTTATTAATCAAATATATGACGAGTCGGGCGTAATCTTATATTAAACCTACTCTGATTTACCAAATTTTAAAAAATATTCTTTTAAGAACAAGTTGGAGCTAGGAGATAATTATGAAAGATAATGCGGGACTTTGCCCAGTTATGCATGGTGGAAATACTACNAATAATACTGGTACTACCAATCAAGACTGGTGGCCAAATCAACTAAATCTTAATATTTTGCGCCAACATGATCAAAAATCTAATCCAATGGGATCTGATTTTAACTATAGCCATTCTTTTGAACAATTAGACTATGATGCGTTGAAAAAAGATCTTCATGCTTTGATGACAGACTCACAAGATTGGTGGCCAGCAGATTACGGTCACTATGGCCCATTTTTCATAAGAATGACATGGCATGCAGCTGGTACATACCGTACTGGTGATGGCCGTGGTGGNGGCGGTACAGGGGCGCAGCGGTTTGCTCCTCTAAATTCATGGCCTGATAATGGTAATCTTGATAAAGCGCGGCGGTTACTTTGGCCTATCAAACAGAAATATGGCAATAAAATTTCATGGGCAGATTTGCTCATCCTAACTGGAAATGTTGCAATTGAATCCATGGGAGGCAAAGTTTTTGGATTTGGTGGTGGCCGTGAAGATATTTGGCATCCTGAAGAAGATATATATTGGGGGGTTGAAACTGACTGGTTGGCAGATAATCGTTATGAAGATACACGCCAGTCATTAGAAAACCCACTTGCAGCGGTTCAAATGGGTTTAATATATGTTAATCCAGAAGGACCAAACGGAAACCCTGACCCTTTATTAAGTGCGCAAGATATTCGTGAGACATTTGGTAGAATGGCGATGAATGATGAAGAAACTGTTGCGTTGGTTGCTGGTGGGCATACTTTTGGAAAAGCTCATGGCGCTGGTGATCCTAGTCTCGTGGGTGCAGAACCTGAAGGAGCTCCGATTGAACAAATGGGCTTTGGCTGGAAAAATGCACACAATTCTGGTGTGGGTAGAGACACAACAACAAGTGGAATTGAAGGTCCGTGGACATCAAATCCAACTCAGTGGGATAACGGGTATTTTAATTTATTATTCAAATATGATTGGGCACTGACAAAAAGTCCTGCAGGTGCAAATATTTGGCACCCAATAAATATTGTGGAAACAGATATGGCACCTGAGGTAGATGATGAAAGTTTAAAAGTCACGCCTATGATGACAACAGCTGATATGGCGATGATAAAAGATCCGTCTTATAGGGCTATATCCGAACGTTATCACCAAAATCCTGATGAATTAGCTGATGCATTTTCAAAAGCTTGGTACAAATTGCTTCATAGGGATATGGGGCCAAAAATACGATACCAAGGTCCTGAAGTGCCAGAAGAGGAAATGATTTGGCAAGATCCAGTTCCTGTAGGATCTACAAATTATGATGTTTCAGCTATTCGACGTGAGATTAAATCTTGTGGCTTATCGACACTAGAATTAGTTGAAACTGCTTGGGCTTCTGCATCTACTTTCCGTGGAACTGATATGAGAGGTGGCGCAAATGGTGCTCGTATCAGCCTTTCTCCACAAAAAGATTGGGCGGTCAACAAACCTGAACAATTGGCTCGTGTATTGAATATTTTAAAGCCTATCGCTGAAAGTCATGGGGCTAGTTTAGCTGATGTGATTGTTTTNGGAGGTGGTGTTGGAATAGAGATGGTAAGCGATGTTCAAGTAGCCTTTACTCCAGGGCGTGGAGATGCATTAGCAGAGCAAACGGATGAAGAGTCTTTTTCTGTATTAGAGCCAATGGCTGATGGCTTTAGAAATTACCAAAAGACACAATTCACGGTCTCTCCCGAAGAAATGCTACTAGACCGTGCACATCTGCTTGGATTAACAGCTTCTGAAATGACGGTGTTAGTTGGTGGTTTGCGTTCCATCGGATTGAGTGATTGTGGTCATGGTGTCTGGAGCGATGATGATAATCTTAATACTGGTTGGTTCAATACACTATTGGACATGAATGTTGAGTGGAGTTCCACAGGACCTAATAGTTATGAAGCTAAAGATAAAAAATCTGGGGAAGTCGTCAGAACCGCTTCACGAGTTGATTTGGTGTTTGGATCAAATTCAGAATTGAGAGCTTTGGCCGAATTGTATGCACAAGAAGATAATAAAGCTAAATTTATTACTGATTTTATTTCTGCTTGGAATAAAGTCATGAATGCAGATAGGTTCGATTTAACTTAAAATATTTAATATATAAAAATTAATAAGGGCTAATATTTTGGCCCTTATTGATAATCTTAATATAACCATTTATGTGTTAAAATAATTTGTATAATTAGAGATTAATTACACATTTTAATGTTTTCAGGTAATTTATTTAGGTTTTTCATACAATACTTCTGATTTTAGATTATATATGAGGCTAACACACAAGGATTTATTTTATGCGTGACTTAAATATCCCATCAGAACGTCATCCAGAAAAAGCAAATAAGCCTGACAATGCTCAACCTAGCAAGCCATCATGGATCCGTGTTAAGGCACCAATTTCCGACGGTTATAAAAAAACACGTGATATTATGCGTGAAAATAAATTAGTCACTGTTTGTGAAGAGGCTGGGTGTCCAAATGTTGGTGAATGTTGGTCTCAAGGGCATGCAACAATGATGATCATGGGTGAGGTCTGTACTAGAGCTTGCACATTTTGCAACATAGCTACAGGCAAGCCACCAGAAGATTTAGATGTATTTGAACCTGGAAGAGTTGCAGATGCAGTTAAAAAGCTTGGATTAAAACATGTTGTTATTACATCTGTAGATCGTGATGACGTTCAAGATGGTGGTGCCGAACACTTTGCGCAAACAATACGTGCTGTTAGAAAACAATCACCCGATACTACGATTGAAATTCTTACCCCAGATTTTATTAGGTGTGATGATAATGTTTTAAAAGTCGTGGTTGATGCAAAACCAGATGTTTTTAATCATAATTTAGAAACAGTACCTGGCTTATACCCAGAAGTAAGGCCTGGCGCGCGTTATTTCCATTCATTAAGACTGTTGCAACGTGTGAAAGAAATAGATCCTACAATGTTTACTAAGTCAGGTATTATGGTTGGCCTNGGTGAAAATAAACAATCAGTAGTTCAAGTTATGGATGACATGCGAGCAGCTGATATTGATTTCCTTACAATTGGCCAATATCTGCAACCCACACCAAAACATCATGCTGTTGATAGATTTGTTACTCCTGATGAATTTCAGATTTATGAAAAAACTGCTTATAATAAAGGTTTTTTAATGGTTTCTGCCACGCCATTAACTCGCTCAAGTTATCATGCTGGCGATGACTTTTTAAGGCTTAGACACGCAAGAATGTCAAAATTTGGTAAATAATTATGGCTTGGTAGAGTTGATGTACTACACAAGCCAATTATTATTGCTNTTTATCTACGAGGGGATTTGTTTCCGCCACCCCTAAATGGTTTTTTACCAGACTTAGAGTTATTCCTACTATTATTATCACGAGGTCCTGAGCCCCTTTTTGAATTTGCACCACCACCACGTCTTCGTGGTGCGGGCTTTTCAAAGTTTGGAATTAAATTTTGGGTGAGACCTTCCATTTCAACAACTGGAATATCCATTTTGATAACTTTTTCAATATCCCATAATTGTTTATGTTCATCGGGGGCGCAGAATGCAATTGCTTTTCCATCAGCGCCAGCTCGTGCTGTACGTCCAATTCGATGAACGTAAGATTCTGGCACATTGGGTAAATCAAAATTAATAACAATTTCTATACCTGGAATATCTATGCCTCGTGCCGCTATATCTGTTGCGATAAGTATATAAGTTTTACCTTTTTTGAAATCATCCAGTGCTCTTTGTCTTTGACCTTGTGATTTATTACCATGGATTGCATCAGCGCCAATATTTTGTGTTCCTAACCATTTTACTAATTTATCGGAGCCATGCTTGGTGCGGGAAAATACAATAACGCGTTTTTTAGGATTTGCAGATATAATTCTTTGTAATGCCAAGCCTTTGTTTTGTTTAGATAAATGCATTAAGCTCTGCTCAATTTTATCTACTGTGGAATTTTCTGGTGTAACAGACACTTGAACAGGATCGGTTAAATAAGTTTCTGTTAGTTTTTTAATTTCCTTTGACATTGTAGCAGAAAATAAGAGTGTCTGACGGTCTTTATTAACTTTTGATATAATGCGCTTAACCGCAGGCAGAAAGCCTATATCAAGCATTTGATCAGCTTCATCTAAAACTAAAAATTTTGTTTCATCTAATCGCAATCCCTTTTGATCAACAAGATCTTCAAGTCTTCCAGGAGTTGCTACTAAAATATCAACACCTTTAGACAGATCACGCATTTGTTTTCTAATAGGAGCGCCACCAATCGCATGGGTAAAGTTTAGTGGTAATCTTTTTCCAAAGCTCACAAATGCTTCATGAATCTGTAGTGCTAATTCACGCGTAGGTGAAAGAATTATAGCTCTTGCTGAACGACCCTTTATTGCTATTGGATTCATTAATAATTGTTGAATTAATGGTAATGCAAATGCAGCTGTTTTACCTGTACCCGTTTGAGCTAGCCCAACTAAATCTTTGCTGTTTAAAACTGCTGGAATTGCCTGAGATTGGATCGGAGTTGGTAATGTATATCCTAGAAAACCCAATGCTTTAACTATTTCTGCATCTAGGCCTAATTTTGAAAATGCACTTGCATCAGATTTAGGTTGCTCTACCCGCTGTTTTTTCTTTTCATCACGGTTTTTTGGTTTTGACGACGAGGAAGTTAATAATGAAGCTTCGTCTTTTTTAAGTATAGTTACGTTTGATGCTGCTTTTTTTCCAGTTTTTTCATCAAGTAATAACTCGTAAGTTAGCATGTCACCTTCTTTGACAACTTTTAGGCCTGAAGCTTTAAGGGCTGACATATGTACAAAAACATCATCGCCCCCTTGATCAGGGTTTATAAAACCTAAACCTTTTACAGGATTATACCAAATTACTGTGCCTGTTAGCATGTTTGTATTCGCTCTCTAGATTTATGCCTGTATGCCATACGGCGCTAATACAGACTATTGTTGGCTAAAACCTAGGGATCCAGTATTGCGAATCGCCGTCAAATGTTTATACACCTGGCCAGCCGAAGTTGATCTAATAGGTGACGTAGGCGATGAAAACAAGCGTGTTTATCAAATGATTTTTAGAACTTGATTTTGAATTTGTTGGTTAATTATTTAAAGACAACTTTTCCAATGTGATCTAAATTTCTATTTCTTTGGGCATAATCAATCCCATAGCCAACAACAAATTCATCAGGGATCTCAAATCCAATCCAATCAGCTTTTATTTCTACTTCTCGTCTCGCGGGTTTGTCTAAGAGTGCACACACCTTTAACCTAGCTGGCTTTCTAGATTCTAATAATGTCTTTACATGATGTAATGTATGGCCTGTGTCTACTATATCTTCGATAACTAAAACATCNCGACCTTCAATTTCACCCCTCAAATCTTTTAAGATCCTGACTTCACGNGAACTTTCAGTAGAATTTCCATACGAAGAAGTTTCCAAAAAATCGACTTCGCATGGTAAATCTAATTCTCTTGCTAAATCTGCAATAAAAACAAATGATCCTCGNAATAGACCAACAACAATAAGTTTATCTGTATTTTTGAAATANAGAGATATATCCTCGGCAAGTTCTTCACATCTTGCAGCAATTGATTTTGCTGAAATCATTGTTTCGACATTATAATTTGAATGATCCATTACTGCTTTCACTTGAAAATTTAATAAATATAAAAAAATTTTAGTTTATTAACTCTTTTGCATCAATGAAAAAATTTACTCAAATATATACTTTCTTAATGACGAATGATTTTAATTTAAATAGAACAAGATTATGCCAACACATACAGAAAAACGTATTATGCCCTACACTGCAAAACAGATGTATGATCTTGTTGCAGACGTTGAGACTTATCCTGATTTTTTACCTTGGTGTGCNGCAACAAGAATAAGAAAAGTGACAAAAGATAGTCATAAAACTATAATTGAAGCAGACTTAATTATTGCCTTTAAGGTTTTTCGAGAGCGTTTTGGATCTAGAGTAACGCTAAAGGCTGAGAAATTTTCAATAGATGTAGAGTACCTAGATGGGCCATTTAAATATTTAAATAATCATTGGATCTTTCGAGATGTTGATGGCGGGTGTGAAGCAGATTTTTTTGTTGATTTTGAATTTAAGTCAAGGGTCTTACAGGCACTCATAGGCGTTGTTTTTAATGAGGCAATGCAAAGAATTGTAAAGGCATTTGAAATGCGAGCTGATGATTTATATAAATAATTCAACAATTTAAATGGCTCCAATAAAAAAATATTGGAGCCTAAAATTTATGATGCCATGTCATATGCACGTTCACCATGAGATGACTGATCTAGGCCTGTAAGTTCGCTTTCCTCCGAAACGCGAATAGGGCAAAATAATACAACAATTTTTACAATTAAATATGTTGCAATAATAGTAAATATGCCAACAACTAGTAGTGATCCAAGTTGTTCAGTCCAGCCTGCATACCCAAAAGTAGCTAGCATTATTGTACCAAATATTCCACCAACGCCGTGTACTGCAAATACATCAAGTGTATCGTCAATTCTGAACCAACCTTTTATTACTTCACACATTATTTGGCACAGTACACCAGCTATTGAACCAATTAACATGGCTTCAACTGGAGATACCCATCCTGAAGCTGGAGTAATTGAGGCTAATCCTGCAATTGTACCTGTAACAAGTCCAACTAAAGATGATTTACCATACTTTATCCGTTCATATAGTGCCCAAGTTAGTGATGCTGATGCCGCTGAAATATGAGTAACTGTTATTGCCATAGCAGCTCCACCGTCTGCAGCTAGCTGAGATCCGCCATTAAAGCCAAACCATCCTACCCACAGCATTGCAGCGCCAAGCATTACATATCCTGGATTATGAGGTGGTACGTTTTTNTTTAACCTNGGGCCTAAAGCAATTGCAACAACCAGAGCCGCTATTCCAGCTGTTTCATGTACTACAATACCGCCAGCAAAGTCTTTAACNCCGTTTGTGAATAATGATCCATCAGCACCAGATAAAAGTCCTCCGCCCCAAATCCAATGTGTCACAGGTGCGTAAACTAATAGCATCCAGAGTGATGAGAAAGTTAATACAAAAGAAAAAGATACCCTTTCAACATACGCACCCACTATTAGGGCTGGTGTGATTATGGCAAATGTCATTTGAAATGCAAAAAATAAAACTTCAGGAATTGTACCAAATAAAGTGGTGGAATCTATTCCTGAGAGGAACATTTTTCCAATGCCACCCCAAAAGATATTCCCATCGCCAAAAGCTATTGAATATCCAAAGCTAAGCCATAAAATTGACATCAAACAAGCTATAGCAAAGCACTGCATAAATACAGAAAGAACATTTCTTGCTCTAACTAAACCACCATAAAATAATGCCAAACCAGGCAGTGTCATAAACAAGACAAGAGCAGTTGCTACCATTATCCAAGCTGTATCAGCACCGTTCATAATATAATCTCCAAATGTTTAAATCCGTTTGAAGAAAAACTAATATTTTATAAAGATTAAACTTGCTTAACTTAAGTTTGATGCATAAATTGTATATAAATTAGGCATATTTACATGAATGGTTGAATTATTGTGCGATTTAGGAAAATTTTATAAGTGATTATTTAATTCTTCTAGTATTAAATTTAATGCATATTCAGTTGCCATTTTTCTTACATTATCACGCCCAAGAGAACCAAAATACTTTGTATAAGAGCGTGTTGTGCCGTCTTGAAGGGCTAACCCAAAGCATACTGTGCCTTCTTCTTTGTGTTCAGATCCTCCGGGCCCTGCAATACCTGTAACAGACAAAGAAAGGTTGGCTAGGGAGTTTTTTAAAGACCCAACGGCCATTTCAATAGCTATCTCTTCACTAACAGCACCAAATAAATTTAAAGAATTCTGCCTAACATCAAGCATTTTAATTTTTGCTTCATTCGAATAAGTCACAAAACCTCTATCAAAAAAATTTGAAGATCCTGGTATTGCAGTTAATTGACTGGAAATCATTCCACCAGTACAGCTTTCAGCTGTTGTTAGTCGCCATCTAAGTTTTTTTGTAAGTTTTAGAATGTTTTCCACATTAGTCATAAAGTCAGTCCGAAAAATAGAATAATCGATAAACATATTGCAGATAATATGCCTGCTAAAACATCATCCAACATAACCCCAAAAGGAGTTGATATTTTATCCGCCCAGCTTATTGGCCATGGTTTAATTATATCAAAAAAACGGAAAAGTGCAAAAGCAGATAAAAATATATACGCTAAACTCATCGAATAGGTTGAGTTAGAAGTGTTTATATTGATAACACTTTCAGATATTGAGATATGAAAACTTGTGTTTGATGTGATTACAAATAGGGGTGCAAATGTGATCCATTGTCCAACGATTTCGTCGATAACAATCTCACTTGGATCGTGTTCCGTTTTGCCTTTTGTTTCAACATAAGTCGCACCATAGCCAATGACAAATACTACCAAAGAGATAAGTAAAAAATGCCATATGTTGAAATTATTTATTAAAAAAATATAAACAAATGGTAAGGCTCCTAGTGAACCCCAGGTTCCGGGTGCTGGCTTTAAAAGCCCAATATAAAACCACGTTGTTATAAAGCGCATCATTTTTTTATAAGTGTAGCTGTTGCTTGAGCTGCAATACCTTCATTTCTTCCTGTAAAACCTAATTGTTCCGTAGTGGTAGCTTTAACAGATACTTTATCAATATCAATCTTAGTGATTTTAGAGATGTTTTCACGCATCTTTTCTGCGTGTGGTCCAATCTTTGGGGTTTCACAGATTATAGTGCAGTCAAGATGATTAATAATGAAACCACGCTCTTTGCATAAAAGAACAGCTTTTCGAAGAAATATTTCAGAGGAAGCGTTTTTCCATTTTTGTTCTGATGGTGGAAACCATTGTCCAATATCGCCCGCGCTTAAAGCGCCAAAAATAGCATCTGTTATAGCATGCATAGCTACATCAGCATCAGAATGCCCCAGCAGTGCTTTTGTATGACTAATTTCTATTCCATTTAAGGTTACACTACTTCCTGATCCAAGAGCGTGTACGTCATACCCATTGCCAACTCTTATATCCATGGTATTTCCTATTATTTGTCTTGCTAAACCGAAGTCATTCTGGGTTGTAATCTTTATATTTTCTTCTGCACCTAAAATGGGCGTTACTTCAATTCCAGCAGATTGTGCTATAGCAACGTCGTCTGTTAACGACTTATTTGTATTTTCATATGCATTGTAAATTTCATTTAATTTAAATGCTTGAGGTGTTTGTGCTTTCCAAATCATTTCTCGGGAGATATTTTTTTGCACTTTATTTTCTGATATTGACCACAATGTATCAACAATTGGCAATGCTAAAAAACAAGCATTATATTTTTCCAAACCATTGATGAGCCGTTTAAGTGCAGCTATCGGTAAGCATGGTCTAGCACCATCATGGATTAAAACATATTCACTTGAAGCCGCCTTTATTCCATTAAAAACGCTCTCAGACCGGGTTTCACCACCTAGGACTGGCTTTGAAAGCCGGGGATTATTAATTCTTGATACTGCGTTTTTATAAAGCTGTTTGTCATCATTGTGTATTACGCAAATGATATTATCAATTGCTTTATGGGCGAGTAGAGCATCAATTGTATAATGCAAAATTGGTTTTTGTGCAATTTCACGATATTGTTTTGGTATTCCGCTACCTGCGCGAGTTCCTCGGCCTGCTGCTACTACTATGGCTGTTATAGAATTCATATTTATGTTTATATAACGAAACATTAGCGATGCAAGTTAGTTTAAACTTGTCATTGAAAATCTTAATGCCTATTAATTAATCATGAGTACTTTAATGGTTGGAAAACAGGCAATATCGCCTCCTGTCTTATTATCGCCNTTAGCTGGCATAACAGACTTACCTTACAGAAATCTTGTTTCTAGTTTTGGAGCGGGTCTTGTGGTTTCAGAAATGGTTGCAAGCCATGAAATTATGCAAAAAGGAAAGGACGCACGCGCAAGAGCAGAATTAGGATTTAATGTTGANGGAACATCAGTTCAAATTGCGGGCCGTGATGCATTTTGGATGTCTGAGTGTGCTAAACTAATAGAGGGTAATGGCGCTAAAATAATTGATATTAATATGGGATGTCCTGCTAAAAGTGTAGTGAACGGTGCATCAGGCTCAGCGTTGATGCGGACACCAGATTTAGCGCTTAAATTAATTGAAGCAGTTGTAAATGCGGTAGATATCCCTGTTACATTAAAAACTAGATTGGGTTGGGACCATAATGATTTGAACGCTGCTGATTTATCATCTAGCGCAGAAAAAATTGGAATTCAAATGATTACAATCCACGGACGAACAAGGTGCCAGTTCTATAAAGGCGATGCAGATTGGAGAAAAATACGAGAGGTTAAAGAGGCTGTAAATATTCCAGTTATTGCTAATGGTGATATTATAGATACTCCTACGGCGAAATTGGCCATGAAACAATCTAAAGCAGATGGAGTAATGATTGGTAGAGGAGCGCAAGGCAAGCCATGGCTTCTGTCTCAGATTGCTTCAGAAATATTCAATACAAAGCCACCAGAAATACCTTCAGGAAATAAATTATTAGAAATGATATCAAATCATTATCTTGAGATGCTTAATTTTTATGGTGAACAACATGGCAATAAAGTTGCTAGGAAACACTTGGGTTGGTACATGGATTATATAGGTGTAAATCCTATCGATCGGAGAGCTTTACAAACAGAAACTGATCCCCAAAAAGTATTATCAATGATTTCTTCCTTATCAGCAACGGAGGATAATCCATGCCAATAATTGATTTTGCTCACGTTTGGAATACAATTCCGTTCCCGGCATTTATAATTAATTCAGAATTTATAATTATTGAAGGTAACTCAGCCGCTGAACAAGTTGTTCAAACATCTCATAATCAAATGTCTGGAAAAGCATTAAGCGTATTCTTTGGTATAAATTCTGTAGTTTTAGAAACTATTAAACAAGTAAAACGTGAAAATTCATCTTTAAGCCAATATGGTATAGAAGTTTCTACGATTGATAGGGTGTCGTTTGAATGTAATCTTCATATTAATCCATTGGATAAGAATAATGAGAATTATTTGTTAATAATACAACCAAATAGTTTTGCGCAAAAAATAAATCAATCTTCTTCGCATCGCACATCAGCAAGGTCTGTCACTGCCATGGCATCAATGCTTGCGCATGAAATCAGAAACCCGCTTGCTGGAATTTCTGGTGCTGCTCAACTTTTAGCGATGAATGCAATAGATGATGATGTAGAACTCGCCGATATGATAGGACAGGAAACGAAAAGAATTGGTACTTTAGTTGATAGATTTGAAGTATTTTCAGACATTAGACCTTCGGTAAGAAATGCATATAATATTCATGACGTCTTAGACAGGGCTATCAGATCATCATCTGCTGGTTTTGCTTCTTCAATAAAGTTTGAAAAACAATATGATCCATCATTACCAAATGCCTCTGGGGATGCGGATCAAATGTTGCAAGTTTTTCAAAACATATTGAAAAATGCATGTGAAGCAATTTCAAAAGATCGTGGAAAAATAAAAATTTGTACTTCCTATAATTCTGGAGTGAGATATACAATTTCTGGTGACCAATCAGAAATATTGCCATTACAAATTGAAATAATAGACAATGGCAGTGGAATTCCTGATAATATTATTAATGAAATATTTGAACCTTTTGTATCTTCAAAAGTTAATGGCACAGGTTTAGGATTAGCTTTTGTATCAAAAATAATTACCAGTCACGGAGGGTTAATCGAGTGTACCTCACATAATGCTGGAACTAAATTTATTTTACGTCTTCCTGTATCGAAAAAATCTTCAAAGGATAAAATATAATGGATGGAACTATATTAGTTGCCGATGATGATCGGACGATAAGAACAGTATTAACTCAAGCACTTACACGCGCTGGGTGCAAAGTAAGGGCAACAGGAAGTATAGAAACATTATGGCGTTGGATAGACGAAGGTAATGGAGATGTAGTTATATCTGATGTTAATTTTCCTGATGGCGATGGATTAGAAATGTTGCCTGCAATAAAGCGCAAACGCAATGATTTGCCAGTTATAATTATTTCAGCACAAAACACTGTAATTACTGCAATAAAAGCCTCTGAATTGGGTGCTTATGATTATTTACCAAAACCATTTGATCTGAAAAAATTACTTTCCAAAGTCAATAAAGCTTTATTGAACCAAGGAGCAGAAAAAAGTGTTATTCCCCAAGGTGGTATAGTTGAACCTGAATTACCACTTATCGGTTCATCACCACTTATGCAGGATGTATATAGATTTTTAGCGCGGATCTTACATACTGATCTTTCTACTATTATTACAGGTGAAAGTGGAACTGGCAAAGATCTATTAGCTCGTGCAATGCATGACTTAGGACCACGGTCGGCAATGGATTTCGTACGTATAAATATTTCTTCATCAAATATTGATAAGATAGAGGGAACCTTAGTAGGCGGCAAAGAAGATTTAAAGATATCTCCAGCATCAAAAGGGGCTACAATTTATTTTGATGAAATTTCTGAGATGTCTGATGAAATTCAGTTGCAATTATTAGATTTATTACGTTCAGATTCAGTTATTGATAAAAAATATAGATTAATCTCATCATCTAGATTGTCACTACAGAATTTAATTAGCCAAGGTGTAATTAGGGAGGATTTATTTTATAGGCTAAATGTAGTGAATATAAACCTTCCTCCTTTAAGAGATAGGATTGGGGATATTCCTGATTTAACAAAGCATTTTTTGCAATTATCAGTTATGTTAGGTCTTCCTCAAAAAACTATATCAATAAAGGCAATGCAATTATTACAAAATGCTCAATGGATGGGAAACATCAGAGAATTAGAGAATTTCATTAATAGATTAGTGGTTTTAGTGTCCGATGATGAGATAAGCGCCAACCATGTTGAAGAAAACTTAAATTTAATCCCATCTATGAATTCAGATGATTTAGACACAAGTAATGGAAAGCTATCCTCTTCTGTTGAGAGGCATATAAAAAGATATTTCGATTTGCATGGTGAGACTTTACCACCACCAGGATTATATAACCGAATAATGAAAGAAATTGAGTTACCATTGATAGCATTATCGTTGTCTGCAACACGTGGAAATCAAATAAAAACATCTGAATTACTTGGTATAAATCGCAATACATTAAGAAAGAAAATCAAAGATCTTGATATTGTAGTTACAAGAAGTAAAAAAATGATGTAATGATGCCACATAGTGTAGCAAATATAGAACTATAAATAATTAAGGCACATGATACAAAATTTACTTAACAAAATAAAAAAATGGCAAAATAGGCGTAAATTTTTAGTAGTTATAGCTTGGTCTTTAATTCTTCTTGGACCAATTTTAACTGGGCTAACGGTATCTATATTACAGGGAGAATTTGGAAGTAAGCTAAGTAATATTTTGCGCTTAATACTTCTTGTTGATGGAATTTATCTTTTAGTCGTTATTTCAATTGTTGGTTATGCAGTAATGAAAATGTTTGCTGCCCGAAGAGCAAAATCTGCAGGTTCGCGATTACACATGCGATTAAGTAGAGTTTTTGCGATTGTAGCACTTATTCCTACAGTCCTTGTAGCAGTTTTCGCAGTTGTTACATTAAGTATTGGTGTAGAGGGTTGGTTTTCCAAAAATGTACAAAATGTGGTGAGTTCGTCTTTATCCGCTGCTGAAGCATATAAGAATGAACAAAGAGATGACTTAAAGATAGATTTAAATTTTATGGCTGTCAGATTGAATGAATATAAAAATACCAATTCATTCGTTAGTGACAGTGATCTAAGAGTTCAATTAATCTTGATCCAAAAACTTATCCAAAGAGGACTAAAAGAAGCCTATATTATTGATGGAAATGCAAACTTAAGATCCAGAGGTGAGTTGAGCTATCTATTTGGTTATGAAGAGCCTTCGGAAAAAAATATGGAAATTGCTGAGTTAGGTGAGTTGTTGATTATCGAAGACTGGCCCAATAATGAATTTAGAAGTTTGATTAGATTAAATAGTTTTGAAGATAAATATTTATATATATCAAGAACAGTAGATGGAAAAATACTGAATTTATTAGATAAAACAATGGAATCTGCCATCACATACAACACTATGGAATCTCAACGTGAAAAAATACTTTGGTCATATGGACTGTTATATTTAGGTTTTGCCACTTTTGTTATTCTATCGTCAATTTTGCTTGGAATGCTATTTGCAGAACGTCTTTCTCGGCCTGTTGGACGATTAGCTGGAGCTGCACAAAGACTTGGGGCAGGAGATTTTGATGTTAAGGTTATAGAAGAAAAAGGCGATGATGAGATAGCTATGTTAAGTCGTGTGTTTAACCACATGACAAAACAAGTTAAACGTCAACGAGATGATTTAATAACAGCAAATGAATACACAGAACGCCGGCGTAGATTGTTTGATAGCGTTTTATCGGGTGTAACTGCTGGAGTAATAGGTTTGTCATCAGATGGTAATGTTGGATTTATAAATCTAGCAGCAGAAAAATTATTAAATTTAAATGCAAATGACAATGAGGGTAAAAGTATACATTTGGCTGTGCCGGAATTTGTTGATTTATTTATGTTGATACAAAAAAATGACAATAAAACTCAGCAACAAGAAATTAAATTAACACGAGGTGGTACAACTGAAATTCTACTAGTTAGAGTTTCAGCAAGAATTTCTGAGGATGAATTAATTGAAGGATATGTAATTACTTTTGATGATGTAACTGACCTAGTATCTGCCCAGAGATTAGCAGCATGGGGAGATGTTGCACGGCGAATTGCTCATGAGATAAAAAACCCACTTACGCCCATACAATTATCAGCTGAGCGATTGAAGCGTAAATACTCACCAATGTTAGCTGATGAAGATAAAAATCTTTCACAATTATGTGACGTTATTATACGTCAAACAAATGATTTACGAAGAATTGTTGATGAGTTTTCTAAATTTGCAAGAATGCCAGAGCCTATTAAACGTCCCACAAACATTACCAAGTTATTGAAGGATGTTATATTGCTTTTTGAAGTTTCTTCTCCAAAAGTTAATATAAGTTTTGAGAATCCATATAACGACTTTAATGCTAGTATGGATGAAACAATGATAAACCAAGCATTCACTAATTTGATCAAAAATGCAGGCGAGGCCATTGACAGTAAAATAAAATCACAACCAAATATAACTTTTAACCCTGAAATTAGAATATCTATTGACCAGAAAAAAAATGACCTTGAAATTATTATTGAAGATAATGGAATTGGCTTGCCTACACAGGAGCGCTCTNGGTTGTTTGAGCCATATGTTACAAATAGAGAAAATGGCACAGGATTAGGTTTGTCTATAGTTAAAAAGATAATTGAAGAGCATAATGGTACATTAGAATTATTAGATGCATCACCGTTTTCAACAGGCGAAAGCTTTGGTGCAAAAATGCGAATTATTTTCCCTAAAGAGATAATAATAGAAAAATAAAATAGCTTTAAATAGCATAAAGGAAGAGTAAAAATGGGTGATATTTTAATTGTGGATGATGAAAAAGATATCCGTGAATTAGTATCTGATATCCTAATTGATGAAGGTTATTCTACCAAATTAGCAGCAAATTCAGAAGAAACGTTTAAATCAATTGAAAAATCAAAGCCTAAATTAATTATTTTGGATATTTGGTTAAAAGATAGCAAGTTAGACGGAATTGATATCCTTAAGCAGGTGAAATTAAATAACCCTGACATTCCGGTGGTTATCATTTCAGGTCATGGGAATATTGAAATAGCTGTAGCCGCAATAAAACAGGGTGCGTATGATTTCATAGAAAAACCTTTTAACATAGATCAATTGACAGTTGTAATTGCAAGGGCAATGGAAACATCACGCCTTAGAACAGAAAATGCAGCATTTAAAATAAAAGAAATACCATCTTTTGAATTAATTGGTAAATCTTCCATATTTAAAAACTTCAAGCAACAACTTGACAAAGTATCAACTGGAAATAGTCGCATTATGTTAAATGGCCCATCTGGTTCAGGTAAGGAAGTTGCAGCCAGATACATTCATAAAAATTCACCGCGTAAAGATTTTGCATTTGTTACAGTTAACTCAGCATCAATGTCNTCTGAGCGAATGGAAGAGTTGTTATTCGGTTCTGAATCTAATGGAAATGTTCAATTGGGATTATTGGAGCAAGCCAATGGTGGGATTTTATATCTAGATGAAGTTGGTGATATGCCAATTGGTACTCAATCAAAAATTCTTAGAGTTTTGGTTGATCAGCAATTTACGAGAATTGGTGGCAAAACTAATTTATCAGTAGACTTTCGAGTAATTTCTTCTAGTAGCCAAAACTTAATTGTAGAAATTGAAAATAAGAATTTTAGAGAAGAGTTATACCATAGATTAAATGTTGTTCCGATCCCTGTTCCATCATTAGAAGACCGAATTGAAGATATTTCTATTATTTCAAATTTTTTCATTGATGAATTGAGTGAAAAACAGGGCTTACCAAAACGTAAGTTAAGTCAAAAAGCCATTGTGCATTTGCAATCCCGTAATTGGCCTGGAAACATTAGGCAATTAAGGAATGTCTTAGAGAGATCCTTAATACTTGGTTCACAATCTGGAGATATATCAGTCATTGAATTGCAAACTAAGGAAATAACGAAAACTGATAATTCAATTGATATGGATGGAAATATGCTNGGACTTCCACTCAGAGATGCACGTGAGTTATTTGAGAGAGATTATTTGGTTGCTCAAATCAATAGATTTGGTGGAAACATTTCTAAGACGGCACAGTTCGTTGGAATGGAACGCTCTGCGTTACACAGAAAATTAAAAACATTAAATGTTATAACTTCAAGTGATACAGGTGCACGGGTTGCAAAAACAGATGATGTTGATAGTAATGATCAAATATAAAACTGTATTTTAGGTATAATTTTAACTATAAAATAAAAATTATAAGTTCTTTTGGGGGCATTAAATGAAGGTAATTATATGTGGGGCAGGGCAAGTTGGTTGGCAAATAGCTCGACACTTATCTTCAGAAAAAAATGATGTTACTGTCGTTGATAACAATTCAGAATTAGTTTCGCGTGCTGTTGATACGTTAGATGTCAATGGTATTGCTGGAAATGCATCATATCCGGATGTATTATCCATGGCCGGTGCAGCAGATGCAGATATGATTATTGCAGCAACATATTCTGATGAAGTAAATATGGTTACATGCCAAGTCGCTCATTCAGTTTTTAAAATTCCTAGAAAAATTGCTCGATTGCGTGGGCAATCTTATTTAGATGCAATCTATTCTGACTTATATCAAAGAGATCATTTGCCAATTGATGTTGTTATATCTCCAGAAAAAGAAGTTGCGATACAAGCGCTTAGGCAGCTAAGGTCACCTGCTACTTTTGATACGGAACCATTTATGGAGGGAAAAGTTGAATTATTGGGTTTAACTTTAACTCAAGAATGCAATGTGCTTAATACATCACTTCGACAGTTGAGTGAGCTTTTCCCAAATTTGAGAGCAAATGTAGTAGCGATCAGACGAAATGGAATTTTAATAGTTCCAGATAGTCAGGAACAACTAATTATAGACGACCAGGTTTATGTTTGTACCAATGCTGATGATAAGGAGAGATGTTTAGAAATATTTGGCAAAACTAACAAAAAGCAAGATCGTGTCATTATAATAGGGGGTGGCAATGTTGGCTTAATGGTTGCTAAATCATTAGAAAATAATGCTGTTAAAATACACTCTAAAATAATTGAAGCAAATAGAGATTGTGCTGAGCGTATTGCTGATCAATTAGAGCGAACAATTGTTTTACATGGTGATGGCTTAGATATGGAGCTTTTAGAGGAAGCAAATATATCAAAAACAGATACAGTACTGGCTGTTACAGACGATGATAAAACAAACTTACTTGCATGTGCTAGAGCTAAATCACTTGGATGTCCTATGGTTGTGGCATTAATAAATGACCCAACATTGACTACTCTTATGGGGCCATTAAACATCGATGCGTCAGTTAATCCTCGCGCTACAACTGTATCTTCAATTTTGCGTCATGTTCGACATGGGCGTGTAAGAGCTGTTTATTCTATCGGCGATGCTGAAGCTGAAGTTATCGAAGCTCAAGTTATGTCTACTTCACCAATTGTGGGTTCAGTAATTAGAGATGTGGAGTGGCCAGATGGTTCAATAATTGGTGCTATCCAAAAAAATGGCAAAGTTTTTAGGCCGGAAGGTAATACAAAAATCGAAGAAGGAGATATTGTTGTGATATTTACTTTATCACAAGATGTTTCCGAGGTTGAGAGACTATTTCAAGTAAATATTGATTTTTTCTGATAATGTTAGCGTTAAGAAATCAACCATTGTTTGTACTATTACTTGGTATAACTTCATTGTTAATGTATGTTCCTGTCCTATTTTCAATAAGGCTAGATCAGTGGCTTTATGCGAGAACTTTTTTTTATCATGGAACCTTCTTTCTAATTATTACTGCGTTTTTAGGGATTGCATTTTCTTCTCAAAAATTACGCAAGAAAATAGTTCAAAATATATTTGATTTATTTTGTTGTTTTGTTTTTTTGCCAATATTTATGGCCATGCCTTTGAATTATTTAATAACAAATATAAATTTTTTTGATGCATATTTTGAAATGCTATCATCCTTTACGACAACTGGTGCATCAATTTTTGATCTTAATGATAGAGTGCCTGATGTACTGCACTTATGGCGTGCTTTAATTTCCTGGGTTGGCGGGTTATTAATGCTAGTAGCTGCTTTAGCAATATTTCAACCTGCTGGCTTGGGTGGGTTTGATGTATACACAAGAAAGAATAATTCAGATAATTTAAAAATTCAAATAAAGCGAGTTGATATAAGATCAAGAATAATCAAATACAGTATATTAATTTCACCAATATATTTTCTTTTAACTATTGTAATGAGTATACTTTTAATAATGAGTGGAGATCGACCACTTGTTGCAGTTATTCATTCTATGAGTACTTTTTCTACAAGTGGAATTAGTAATGTAGGTGGTATCCAAGGTGCAAATTCTGGTGCATCAGGTGAGTTTATAATTGTGCTTTTTTTAATATTTTCAATATCACGTTTCATGTACCAACAAGATTCTGATGGAAGAGGATACCGCAGGTTAAAGCGAGACAAAGAAGTAAATATAATGCTAATATTAATATTAATAATTCCGTCATTATTATTTATAAGACATTGGTTTGGAATAATTGAAATCTCTGAAAAGTTTGATTTTCAATCAGGGTTATCAGCTTTTTGGGGAGGTGTCTTCATGGTTATGTCTTTTCTGTCCACTACAGGCTTTGAAAGTGAATATTGGGGCTCTTCACAAGCATGGTCAGGATTGAAAACGCCTGGATTAATTTTAATGGGACTGTGTGTGCTTGGTGGTGGTATAGCAACAACAGCGGGTGGCGTTAAATTGCTTAGAGTATATGTTCTTTACAAGCATGGTGTAAGAGAAATGACACGATTAAGTTATCCTCATTCAGTTGCAGGAGCGGGTGAAAAAGCTAGAAACTTTCGTAGGGAAGGTGCCTATGCTGCTTGGATATTTTTTATGTTATTTCTTGTAAGTTTGGCTATAATTATACTCAGTTTTTCTGCCACTGGAATAAAGTTCGAACATAGTTTAATACTTGCAATATCTGGATTATCAACAACTGGCCCACTCATTTATGTTGCTGGTGATGGATCATTGTATTATTCAACAATTTCTCAGACAGCAAAATCAATTTTTTGTGTCGCAATGGTACTNGGAAGATTAGAAGCTTTAGCCGTCATTGCATTATTTAATCCAAACTATTGGCTAAAATAGCTAATTTTGATTTTTTTTTGCTATTATAATAGTTTTTTTGTATTATTAGTAGAATAATTATAAAATATAGCTTTACATATTATTCAGGCTCAACCATCAGTTGGAATAATTTTTAAAAAGGGCAGTTGAAATGGCTAATGATAACCGTAACTTACAAGACGCATTCTTAAACCATGTCCGAAAAGCAAAAATTTCTGTGACTATTTTTTTAATTAATGGTGTTAAATTGCAGGGGAATATAAGCTGGTTTGATAATTTTTGCGTTCTTCTTAGAAGAGATGGACAATCACAGTTAGTATACAAGCATGCAATCTCAACAATAATGCCAGCACAACCGGTTGTACTTTATGATGGTGAAGAAGCACAATCGGAATAAAACATGCATGTAAGCGTTCTACACCCAAATTTATTAAATCCTAATAAACGACGCACGCCAGAACATTCTTTGGAAGAGGCTGTTTCGTTAGCTAATGCTTTGGATATTGAAATACTACA
>JGI26115J46592_1000033_pt1 | contig 35195 bp, 47 predicted proteins | sample AOAMet1_07_M0_10_2_FD_46592 | JGI IMG/M metagenome (IMG submission 46592)
AGCACCAAACAACACATCAAATGCTTATCCTGTTGCAATGGCTGAGAAGCGTGCAATGAGTAGAGCAGTTCTAAAGCTAACAGGCTTTTATGAGCTTGGGCATTTTGGAGAAGATGAAGCTGATGACTTTAAAAGAAAATAAGATGAGCAGAATTATATTAAATCGAGGCGAATCACATTGCTGTGGAGCAACAGTTTGGGAAAATCAAGATATTTGTAACTCTTGTGGAGAACATTGCGAAGTGATAGATTACGAAGATGAAGCTGATGACTTTAAAAGAAAATAAGACATGAAAAACGAAACAGGAAGAGGTTGGAATCCAACCACAAATTTACAAGAGGTGTTGTTGAATACCTACAAGACAAAAGCAACAATCGGTACTGCTTTAAAGTTATCACAACCTACATTAAATGTTCTGCTTAAAGATGAGAGAAAGATTACATTTAATCAGTTGGTGCAGATTAGCAACGATTCTAAAATAAGTTTAATCAAATTAATAAAACTACTGTAATGTTTAAAGAAGATAAATTTGAATACTTAATCGAACAAGCTGCAAAGCTGAACAAGACGAGCTCTAAAAATATAATGAGTACAAATAGACAAAGGTTTATTGTAGGTGCTAGAAATATGGTTTATGCATTCCTTTTAGAAAATCATTGGGGGTGTACAAAAATAGGTAGAGCATTCGGTAAGAACCATGCATCAGTAATTCATGGATGCAGGAATCATGAGAACGATTATAAGACTTTTGATTATTACAGAAAGACTTATGATAATCTAGTTCTTATCATGGCAGAAAATACAGATATGGATGAGGTTGTAAAGTTACGAGCAAAGCAAAGAGCAAAGGATGAACTCGAAAACTTGCAGAATGAGAATGCCAGACTTAAGGAGAAGATTTACGATTTAAAAGAAAAGACCAAAAAAGTATTACAGTCACACAATCACACAAATACGTTAACCCAAAAATTACATATATTATGCAGTTAAAAGGAACAATCCTTAAAATCAAAGATGTACAAGTTATATCTGACAAATTCAAGAAGCAAGAGGTTATCTTGAAACAAGCCGATACAGAGTACGATGCAGACATTCCGATAGAGTTTATGCAAGACAAAGGAATAGCTCTTGTAAATGGCTTAAAAGTAGGTCAGAACTATGAGATTAGTATCAACATAAGTGGTAGAGAATGGAAAGACAGACATTTTGTGAGTTTAAAAGCTTGGAAAGTTGAAAAGTTAGAGGGTTTCAAGTCTGAACAACCAACATCTTCAGCAGATGATTCAATGCCATTTTAAATGAGAGGAGCGTAATGCTCCTTTTTTTTTACCTTTGACAAAACAAAACTATGGAACAACCAAATTATTACTCGATATTGACTGCATCGGTTAGGTATGACAAAGACTTAACACCAAATGCCAAGCTCCTGTACTCAGAGATTACTGCATTATCTAACAAGAAAGGTAAATGTTGGGCAAGCAATGGGTACTTTGCAGGTCTTTACAATGTATCAAACACATCAATCTCTAAATGGATTAAGCAATTAGCAGATAAAAAGTACATTCACGTGCAGATGCTTTACATTTCTGGAACTAAGCAGATTGATAAGCGAATTATATCAGTTACCCCTATTAAAGAAAAGTTAAATACCCCTATAAGAAAAGTTAAGGGGGGTATTGAAGAAATGTTGCCTACCCCTATTGAAGATAAGTTAAAGGATAATACTACAAGTATTAATACTACAAGTAATAATAGAGATGGTAAACCATCTTCTCTAACAATCGTTGAAGATTATTTTAGATTAAAAAACTTTGATTTAAGCGAGGCAATTAATTTCTTTGAGTATTACGAAAGCAATGGTTGGAAAGTGGGCAGGAACGCGATGAAAAAGTGGAAGCTCGCAGCAAATAGATGGATAAGGAATGCCAAGCCAAAGAAAAAAGGATTGAGTGAAGAATACTTTGGAGATTTTATGAACAATCAAAACAAGCTGACATGAAGATATTAGAATTATTTGCAGGATCAAGAAGCATTGGAAAGATAGCAGAAGAAAGAGGTCATGAAGTCTTTAGTGTAGATTTAAAAGATTTTGAAGGTATTAATTTAGCTAAAGACATTGAAGATTTAATGCCTAATGATATACCTTTTAAGCCAGATATGATTTGGGCATCTCCTCCTTGTACAACATATTCGTTAGCTGCAATCAGTCATCATAGACCAATAGGTAAAAACAAATCAGATTTTGCATTTAAGAGTGATAACTTGGTTAGGAATACTTTAAAGATAATTAACTATTTTGATTGTATTTATTACATTGAAAACCCAAGAGCAACATTAAGAAAACAACCTTTTATGCAAGGAATACCACGAACAACTATTTGGTATTGTACTTATGGAGCAATAACTGCAAAGCCAACAGATATTTGGTCAAACAATATATATTCAATATTTAACCCAACAGGATGGCATCCAAGAGCTAAATGTTTTAATGGTAATAAAAACTGTCATCATGAAGCAGCTCCAAGAGGTAGTAGCACAGGAGTTCAAGGTATAAAGGGTAATTACAATAGATCTAAAATACCAAATGAATTATGTATTGAAATAATAAAAGCAACTGAATTAAAATTTTTATAACTTAGCGACATGGAAATAGGAAAACAACCGACAGAACAATTACTTGACTTTTGCTTTAAGACTTTGAATAAAGCATTGTTTGAGATGAGCCAAAACAAAGCTGAGTCAGACAGGAAAGTATTAGCAAACATTTTAATGAACGATCTAAACGATAAGTTTTTTAGATTGACTGCTGCTGATGTTACTCAGGCATTTCACAAAGGAGTGAGAGAGGGAGAGCAGCTAGCAATCAATCCAAGAACATGGTTTAATTGGCTAAACAAACAAAAGATGAAAACTAACAAGTTACGCATTGAGCAGTCGCAAGATGGCGAACGATTACTAATAGAATCGAATGCTCAGAACATAGACAAAGAAGAGGTGCTAAAGGAGTTCCTGGAGCTTTGTGTTATAGAACCATTTGAGGAGCATTGCAAAGACGAGGAGTTTACCTTTCAAGGAATCAACCAAGCATTCCAATGGCTAGAGCTTAATAACTTTATTGTGCTAACAACAAAGGACAAAGAACAAATGTGGGAAGAGGTGCAAGAGGAGATAGTTGCAAGGAAAAAGTTTGTTCACAATAAACGCAAACAATTCCATCCTGTAATAATGTGCAGAGAGAAAGCCTTGAGGATGCATTTCGGTAAGTGGAAAAAAGCAAAGAAAAACCTAAGAAAAGAAATATATAAAATACTAGACAATGGATAAGAGGATAAGCGAGTTACTAAAGCAGAATGCAGCTAATGTTGCAAACTCTGGCACAGGCAGCAGGAAAGATATTGGAGGAGAGAAAGAAGTTGCAAAGGCTTGGAAAGAGATACAAAAAGATATTAAGAAAATAGACAAAGAGTTTTACGAAATAATTAAAGAGCGATGACAATTACAAACGAAGATAACATGCAGTTAATGGCTAGGTACGAGGACAACCATTTTGACTTAGCTATTGTTGACCCTCCTTATGGGATAGATGTTACTAAAATGACTTTAGGCAATGGAAAGAAAAAAATAAATAGAGGTTTATCTGATTGGGATAATAGCACACCAAATTTAAATTATTGGAATGAATTATTTAGAGTTAGTAAAAATCAAATTGTTTGGGGTGCTAATTATATGACAAATTTTCTTCCTCCAAGTATGGGTTGGGTGTTTTGGGATAAAGGCACTGGTAAAAATGACTTTTCGGATGGCGAGCTTGCTTACACATCATTTAATAGAGCATTAAGAAAATACAAAGTTTCTTGGGTTGGTGCAAATGCTAACAACGGAACACCAAGAATACACCCAACTGAAAAGCCTATACAATTATATGAGTGGCTTTTAATGAATTACGCAAAAGAGGGCGATAAAATACTTGATACTAATTTAGGTAGTGGAAGCATTGCAATAGCTTCCCACAATTTAGGATATGACTTAACTGCTTGTGAACTTGACAAAGACTATTACGAAGCAGCTATAAAGAGAATTAATCAGCATAAAGCACAATTAAGGATAATATGAAATACGTTAAATTTGATACATTTTGGTTGATGTTTGGATTTACTCCTCCTGAAATGCCAAGAGGAAAAGACAAAAGAAAATGAAAGCAGCAGAGGACAAACTACAAAGTGCTATTGTTTCCTATTTAAAGATGGAATACGATGTTTTATATTGTGCATCTTTAGGAGGTCAATATCAAAGGTATCATTCGCAAAGGCTCAAAGCCAAGAGGACAGGATACGTTAAAGGGTTTCCTGATCTATTCATCTATGAAGCAAGGAACGGATTTAATGGTTTAGCGATAGAGCTTAAAGTAAAAGGTAACTATGCAAGTCCATCTCAAAAGGCATGGATTGTAAACCTAAACAATAGAGGTTACCTTGCCAAAGTTTGTACAGGTTTTGACGATGCAAAAGAAACGATTGATAACTATTTTAAACAAGATTAAACATGGTACAAAACGTCATAATAATTGCAACAACTGCAATAGCATTAACAGTAATTGTAGAATCATTTAACAAAAAGTAATGAGCAAAGAAGAAAAGAAACGCAACGAAGAGATTGCAAAAGAAACATGGGAGAGTTGGATTGTAGACTTAGAAGATAAGGAACAACCTGAAACCTGCTCAATAGACGATGAAGATTGCGAAGCCTGTGGCTCATGAGTAGTATAGAAAACAAAGTGTGCAGTAAGATACTTGATAGAGCTGAGGTCGGCAAAAAAAAGTATGGCACAACTATGGATAGAAAAGACTTGACAGAGTTGGAATGGCTAAAGCATGCACAGGAAGAGGCAATGGATTTAGCAGTCTATTTAGAGAAGTTAATACAACTTAAGTTAATAAAATGAACGTATTAAATAAATTGTTTATATTTGTAATTCCTAACAATAATTGTCTTGTCATCAGTTGTTTTGTGTGGAGTTGTTAGGTAACACTAGCAGCTCCATTTTTTTTATTTAAAAAGTTATGAGAGGAATAATCAATCAAATAATACTCAAAGGAATCAAAGCAAACGATTCTCAAAGGAAGATAAAGCTAACACTAAAGAAGCTGCACAACATTACTATTGCTTCTGAGGTGTTTAAAACTAGGTACAATGCCATTAAATCAAGAATTAGCCAAGTATTACCCGAAGTTACTAAAGCTAGCAGAAAAGATAACAAAAGGAAATAAGGTTGATGCACTAGATCTGGTGCAAGACTTATATGTTATCATTTTAGAATACGATCAAGAGAAGATAAAAAAGATAGTCGAAAACGGACATCTTGTTTTTTGGTCTGCAAGGGTTTTAATGAATCAGTATGTTAGGACAAACTCAGCATTTAAAACAAAATACTACACTAAGCTAAGAACGGAGAACTACGATGTTAAGAACTTTCAATACTTTGATGGTATTGAGGAGTTAGTTGAGTTCGAGAACAAGTTGCAGTTTGTTAAGGATAAGATGAACAACCTGCATGAGTACGACAAGCTCCTGTTTGAGATTTACTTTAGTTCTGGCAAGAGCATTCGCAAATTAGCAAAGGATACAGGCATAAGTACCACATCTATATACACTACATTAAAGAACGTAAAACAATACCTGAAAGATGAAGTTGAGAGCGAGTACAAAGAATTTGAACGATAGACTTGCAATCTGTAATAAGTGCAAGCATTTTAGAAAGTCAGTAAACCAATGCAAGAAATGTGGTTGCTTCATGCAGATAAAAGCAAGGATAGCATTTACTAAATGCCCAATAGACAAATGGGATAGAGAAACTGATATAACTAAAGACCAACTCTCAATACTTAAAAGAGTGTTTGAGGGGATAGAGGGCGATAAAGTAACGCATGACCAAAACAGGAACTTGACCAACATATACAATGACATCTTTGGAATGAATAAGAAAGTTACAGGTTGTGCAAGTTGTGTAAAGCAAACAGTTGAGGATTTAAAAGCAGTATATGAAGCCTATAAAGATTGAGAGTAAAAAGATATTCACTTTAGAGTTTGCTGAGTACAACCCTAGAACAATATCTAAAAAGCAGTTTAAAGATTTAAAGAAGTCAATAACTGAGTTCGGTATTGTTGCACCTATTGTAGTAAACATAAACAAGGACAGAGAGAACGTAATTGTTGGAGGGCATCAAAGAGTTAGAGCTTTGCAAGATTTAGGTCATGAGAGCGTTCTTTGTGCTTTGGTTGATTTACCATTGCAGGAGGAGATGAAACTTAACCTTAGGCTAAACAAGAACGGAGGAAAGTTTGACGATGACATGCTTATTAATTACTTTGATGAAGAGGTGTTGTTTGAGGTTGGATTTAATGCAAACGATTTAGATATAAACATAGACAAATACGAGGACAATCAATTACAGGAAGCTACAAAAGATGTATGCGAATGTTGTGGATCTAAAATATGAGAAAACACACAAAGATATACCTAGAGTATTTTAAGTTCGATGAGGGCGATTTTATTCAATGTGAGATATGTTTTTGTCCTGCTAAAGATATACATCACATAGATGCTAGAGGCATGGGAGGAAGCAAGACAAAAGATTACATTGAAAACTTACAGGCAGTATGCAGGGAATGCCACGAAAGGTATGGAGATAAGAAAGAATACAAGGATGAATTAAAGAAGATTCATTTAAAATACATGAGTAAATATGGAACAAAACAGAACAAAAGAAGCTAAAAAGCGAATGCTCAAAGCGTTAAGCAGTTCATTGGGTATTGTTACTACTGCATTGAAAGCTGCTGACGTTGGAAGAGTAACATATTACGCATGGCTAAAGCAAGATGAGGAGTTTGCAAAGCAAGTAAAAGAGGTTGAGTCAATAGAGCATGATTTTATAAGGTCAAAGTATTACGAGTGCATCAAAGACAAAGTACCTAGCGTTGTGATTCATGCAGCCAAAACTCAGTTAGGTTTAAATGAGAGGCAGCTTATTGATGTAACTACACAAGGCGAGAAGATTAACAAAATAGAGATAGAGATTGTCAAGTCTAAGAATAAAGACGAGTAACGTATTTGAGCGTAATTATAACGCACCTACAAAAATTGTAGTGAATCAAGGTGGGACAAGATCTGGAAAGACTTACTCTCTTTGTCAACTTCTTATTGTCAAAGCATTTGAGAATACCGGCAAAAGATTTAGCATTGTTAGAAAGTCATTGCCTAGTCTTAAACTCTCAGTCATGAAAGACTTTTTCGAGATACTGAGCAACTTAGATTTATACAACGAAGCACACCACAATAAATCTGACCATACCTATACTTTAAATGGTAACACATTTGAGTTTATATCTCTTGACCAACCACAAAAGAAAAGAGGTACAAAAAGACACTTCCTGTTTTGCAATGAAGCAAACGAGTTAACGTGGGAGGATTTCTTTCAGCTAATCATTAGAACTGAGGAGAAGATATACATCGATTACAACCCATCTGACACACACCATTGGATATATGATAAGGTACTAAGCAGAGAAGATTGTACGTTCATTAAATCAACGTATTTAGACAATCCTTTTTTAGCTGATGAATTAGTTAACGAGATTGAAAGGCTAAAACATACCGATGAAGAGTATTGGAAGATATACGGATTGGGAGAGCGAGGGTTTAGTAAATCGATTATATTTAACAAGGTGCAGATTGTTGGAACGATTCCAGAAGATGCAAAAGAGATTGCAATAGGTTTAGATTTTGGTTACACAAACGATCCAACTGCATTAATAGAAGTTTACGAGCATGAGGGTGCTTTAATATTTAACGAGCTGATATATGAACGAGGACTCACTAACCAAGACATTGCTAAGTCTTTACACAATTTCGGGATTGATAGAAGAAGAGCTATTTACGGAGATTCTGCTGAACCTAAATCTATCGAAGAAATATATAGACTAGGGTTTAATATAAAGCCAGCATCTAAAGGTAAGGACAGTATCAACATAGGGATTGATTTGCTTAAACGATACGAGCTTAAAGTAACAAGCAAGAGTACAAACCTTATCAATGAGTTTAATAGCTACAAATGGCAGGAGGATAAGAATGGTTACCTGCTGAACAAACCGATTGACAATTACAACCATGCTATTGATGCAATCAGGTACGCAGTTATCATGACAAAGTCAAGACCAAACATCGGTAGGTATTCTATTAAGTAAAAATATTTTAAGATTTATTTGTAAATAGTTTGGTATTATTAAAATTTGTTTTATATTTGTCAAAGACAAAACCACTAAAAAACAACATTATGTATCAAGTAACACTAATATCAAAAGGAATTAAAGTAACAAAGATTTGTAAATCTCAAAAAGAAGTTAATACATTTCATAGAGATATGCCTTGCAAATATGGTTTATTATTTCAAACTAAAACACCATATGCAATACAAGTAAAGGAGTTGTAAAATACTCCTTTTATTCTTAACTAACCCTTGCTTAACGGCGGGGGTTTTTTTATTTTTATACAATAACAACTTAAACCTATTTAATAGTATGAAAGTTATAATTCCTCAAGACTTAAACGAGATTACTCTAAAGCAGATGATTAAACTAGCTGATATTGAAAAGCTAGAGATTGATGAAGTAGAGAAAGCTAAAGAAGTGATTAAGCTCTTGGTTGATAAGGTTGACGATTCCAATATCAATAGAATTAAGGTCCTCGATTTATTAGCCATGTACAAGAAACTTTGTGCAATGACTAACACCGAAACATCGTTAATAAAATTGGTAAGCATAGAGGGTGTTAAATACGGATTCAATCCTGACATTCAGAGCATATCAACAGGCGAGTTTATGGATATTGATATGTTGTGCAAAGACTTAGACAAAAACCTGCACATGATTATGGCAATCCTTTACAGGAAAGTTACAACAGAGGGCGAGGGTAAGTATCTGATTGAGGAGTACGATGCAAAGATAGATGAGAGGGCAAACCTATTCTTGAATAAGATGCCTGCATCAGTTGCTCAGAGTTGCTTGGTTTTTTTTTATCGTTTAGGGAGGGGTTATTTGAGCGACACAATGGTGTCTTTACAGGAGGAGGAGAAAGCGAATCAAGTGCAAACTTTGGAAAGCGATGGGGTTGGTACTCTGTCTTGATGATGTTGTGCAACGATGACATACTTAAAATGGATGCAGTAACAAAGCTCAACATAAACGAAACACTAACATACATCTCTTATATTAAAGATAGGAACAAAGTAAATAAGAAGAAATGAAAAGTTACATCGATATAGTAAACACGTTTAAAAAGATATGCGAGCAGCACCAACAGGTTAAAACCTTTACAACAGGAGATATATTTGAGGCTGACTTGGAAACGCAAGACGTATTCACAAAGGTGCATTTAATCGAAACAAGTGCATCAATCAACAAGACTACTTTCACGTTTACTTTTGATTTGCTTGTTATGGATCTGGTCGATGCTGATGGTTCAGACCAAGATTTTACACTCAACAGAACTTTCTTAATACTAGCAGATATATATCGAGAATTTAGGACAGGAAGCTACTCAAGTACATCAGCAGTAACGCAAAGCATAACGATGCCTGAGAGCTTGTCTTGTGAACCCTTTACAGATAGGTTTGAGAACTTACTAAGCGGTTGGAAAGGTACGTTTAATATAACCGTGCAAGCTCAAAATTCTGCTTGTGAAACACCTATGAATCGATAGATGGAATTTAAAGGAGAAAACTTATCTAAAGCCTTAAACAAGTTCGGTAAAAAGACTGTTGAAGTGGCTGCTGCAAATTTGCTGAGAAGCAAACGAGGGTACGATACAGGTAAGCTCCTAAAGTCTATTGATTATGATGTTGCAGTTACATTAAACGCATTCTCTTTAAAATTCAATTACGAAGATTATGGAGAGCAGATTGATAAGGGAAGAGGTAAATCAAACAATTCACAAGGTGGGGTTGTTTATCAAAATATATTGGAGTGGGTTAAGCGTAAAAAGTTAAGACCAAGAAACTCCAAAGGACAATACGAGGCATGGAAGAACAAGACACAACAACAAAGGTCGATTGCTTTTTTAGTTGCCAGAAAGATTAACAGGTTTGGATATGAGGGTAACGGATTTTTTACCAATGCATTTAAACAAACATACAAGAAACTGCCTAAAGAAATTAAAAAGGCATACATGTTAGATTTTGAAAAGTTTATGAGTTTTACATTAGATGAAATAAAGACAAATGGCAACAACGGCAACTAGAAGTAATTATTGGATAGTAACAACCACAAGTACAACAACACCTGTATTTAATTTCAGATACATTGTAGAGGTTGTAATTGGTGGAGTTGTTAAGGCAACATTGAAACAACCAAAGAACAATGCAGGTGCAGCTCATTTTAATATTGAGCGAATTGTAAAGAACTATACAACTGTAACGAATAAGCATGCTAACACTATCACAGGTGCAGTAAGTTACAATTCTATACATTTGATGCCTAGAAATATTCCAAACCCATCAGCAGGGGTTGTTGAAGATTATGCTATAAGCAAGAACGCAGGAACTTGTAGGTTAGTAACTCTAAGATTTTATGAGGAGTTTGCTTCAACTGACGGAGGAACGATAAGCAGAGTTGACCAAAATATAGATGTTACTTATGCGTTCATCAATTATGCAAATGAGTGGGAAGATCAAATGAATTTTGATGCTGACAGATATTCTCCTTATGCACCATCTCCGATAGAGAAGTATTTAAGCAAAATTCCATACGAAACAACACAACCAAACGATACAAGCGGAAGAATACCACATCTTACAGGGGTTGGAGATTATAGAACACTATCATTTTTAAACGAGTCTAATACTTACTTTTCAACAAGTAATATTGCATTTCAGTATAAATTTTATAGTGAAGTACCTAACGCAGATTTAAGTAACTACACAGGTCAGATATATCTACCAAATTTTGTATCAAATGGTGGGCAGCAGGCAACTAGTGCAACAGGAAACGAGGATGAAATGCTTTTATTTTTTGCAGCAGGTTATGAGAATGTATCTAAATTAAAATATATTAGCTATGGAGGTTATCAAATGCAAACAACCGATAAATACTATACCATAAATTTAGGAAGTAACGTAAGAAATACTCAAGATTTTAATGACAGGTTAGCATCAACTGCTAAGTTAGGAGATAATGTTAAAATAATTAGTTTAGGCGATACGGATTGGTCTGCTATGGGTGCAACAAGCCAAATTGTAGGTCATGTTTTTATTGTAAATGCTATCGGTTCTGGAACAGGAACATTCAATTTAGTTACATCAAATCCTGCTTTTGAATATGTAAAACCTTTACTGTTTGAGATTTCTCAATGCTCAAAATATCCATCTCAATCAGTAGCATGGAAGAATAAATTTGGTACATGGGATTACCACTATTTCAATAACAACTCAGATGAGAGTATATCGATGAAAAGGTCAATCGAATACGAAAGGAATCCCGGTTCATGGAATGCAGCAACATTTTCAATAGATAGCTTTGAGAGAGGTAAGGTGCAGAGCGTAAACGGAACAAAGCAGATAACAGTTAACACAGGCTATTTAGATGAAGCGTACAACGATTACTTTAAAGGAATGATGCAGTCAAACGATATACAATTAATTGCTCCTGTTGAGGTTGGCGATGATGGTGTGTTGCAAGAACCTGTACCTTTGATTTTAATCGATAGCCAATTCCAATACAAGACCACAGTTAAAGATAAGCTCATTCAATACTCGTTTACTTTCCAATACGCACATAACTTAAAAAGAATGATATAATGGTTCAGTTAGTTGTAAAAGAGCAAGGAGGAACTGATTTACATTATCTTGATGTAAGCGATGTATCTATCAAAGGGAATTACTCAGCTAAAGAGATACAAGATCTGGCATCGCAAAAGTCTGACTTTACTCAAGCGTTTACATTGCCATTCACACAAGTGAACAATGATTTTTTTAGTCATTTTTACGATGTTGTTTCAGTTGATGGTTCTTTTAATAGCTCTATAAAATGCGAGGCTGATATTTATGTAGATTCAAATATTGTCTTTAGTGGTTATTTACAACTGCTAAACGTAAACAATTCTACAAAGTATTATGAGGCTTTAGTATTTGGTGTAATATCAAACATTGCAACATCACTTGATGAGAAGCAACTTAATGAACTAGACTTGTCTGAGTTTAGCCATTTACTTACTGCTGCAAATGTAGAGGATTCTTGGAGTGGTAATACAACTTACACAACATCAGTAGGGCAAACAGGAGAGGAAATACTATATCCGATTGCTGATTATGGTTATGACTATAACAATGCAAGTTTAAACGGAACAATTAACGAGGGTGTAAGTGCAACCAAATTAAAGCCTGCTATAAATGTTAAGGTGCTATTTGAGAAGATACTTGCATCAATAGGCTATACAATAAGCTCTACATTTTTTGCAAGTGATTTCTTTGCAAAGCAATACATGACATTGGCAAATGAAACTGAATCAGTTGCTACTACTTTTCAAGATGCGTTTAGAGTTGGTTTAAGTGCGAATAATACATTTACATCAGGATTCCCAACACCATCAAATACTGCTATTGATTTTGATACAGTTGGCTCATTTAATCTATTTGATTTAGGAGGTAATTATGACGAGTCAGCAACAACACCATTTTACGAAATTCCAATAACAGGGTTTTATCAGTTTAAAATAAACCTAAGATATAGTTTTGCAAATACTAATAACACAACTGCAAAGTTGCAATTAAGAAAAATAGGTTCAGCAACTTATTCTCAAGAAATACAAGGTCAATTTAATGGTGTTAATAATGATTTTTTTAGAGTTGAAAATTCAGGCGAAGTTGTAGATATTACATCGGATGAAATATTCTTAAATGCAAATGACCAAGTTTATTTAGCAGTTAGTTTAAGTTCTGCAAGTGGTAATACTTTGACGATATTACAACAGATAACTCCAGGCTTATCTAACTTTTCATTGTTTGCTGCACCTATACAAAGTGAGGGTTCAACTGTTGATTTATCAGCTAACAATAATATATTACCAACTGAAAAGCAGGTTGATTTTATTAGTGCTATATGCTCTAGGTACAATCTTATTATTGAGATGGATAAGGGTGTTACAAATCAGCTTAATATAGAACCTGCACAAGATTACTTTGACGCAGGAACAAGTAAGGATTGGAGTAATAAAATAGATTTAAACAAAGATGTAAAGCTCAAGCCAACAAATGAGTTCAGGAAAGAACGCATATTGATGAGTGATTTAGAAGATGAGGATAGGCTTAACTATTATTGGCAAGATACATTTGATGAGGTTTACAATAGTTATACTGCTGCATTTAGTGGGGATTTTGGAAAGGATGATTTAGAAGTTAAATCTATATTCTCATCTTGGAATACTAAAAGACCACAAGGTCATGACATGCTTATTGCATTGCCTTATAAATGGGATAATGGAGAACCCACTTTTGTAAACATAAAACCAAGATTGTTTGCTTATAGTGGTTTAAAAGATTGTCAGCCTTATAGATTTTGGAGTTATACAACAGGCAGTTATAGCACAAAAACATCTTATCCTTTTTGTAACCATTACTTGATCAGTGGCGATACTGTTGTTTCTACTGATTCAGATATAAGGTTCAAAACTAAATATGCATTTGATTTACAATTTTACGTTGATTCACAACCTGTAAACGATACATACGCAAAGTGTTGGAGAAAGTATTTGAATAATATATATAGTAAGGAGGCAAGAATACTGACTGCAAACTTTTATCTAACTCCAGAAGACATTGCTCAGTTTAAGTACAACGATAAGATATTTGTTCAAAACTCATATTATAGAATAAATAAAATTACATCTTATGCTCTAGGTAAAAATCAAAGTACAAAGGTAGAGCTGATAAAATCTATTGAGGGAGTATTTAATGATTCAATGCTTGTTTTTGATTGTGATTTAGAATTGTCATCAACAAATTTTAACGGAACTACATCTTGGGTAGATTCAGCAGGTGCATCAGCTACTCCAACACAATCATGTTGCGAGGCTAACAACTTTAGCTTTATAGACAATGTTTGTTATTGGAATACAACTGTCTTGCCACACGAACCTGTACCATCTCCAATTGTATTTAATCAAAATAAGAATGTAAATACCACAGGTGGCGAAGTTATAGTCGGACAAACTGCATCAAGCGTTGTGGTAAACGAATCTACACAAATATACCTAGAGGGTACAGTTCGGAGAATAGGCGAAGAGGCTAAAGTAAACGAGGTTTTAAGCTATGATGAAGTAAACGAGCATACTGAATGGGTAACACGCACAGAGTTCCCTAGTACAGTTCCAATAAGAGGGCAGAACATAGGAACGATCTACGATACTGAGATGTATCTTACTGCTGCTGACTTTACAAAAACAAATTCAAGTAGTGGTGCAGGTGGTGTAATGGCTGAATATGGGCAATACGTTACATCTCCAAGCTCATCTGTAAATTTAATTTCATCGTTTCAATTACCTTTAGGTTATAGAGTAAATTCTGTAGTAGTTTATGGAGGTAATACTGCTTCAACTTTCTCAGTTAGGGTTTCAGATGTAGACGATGCTACAAGTACAGAGGTAGGTGCATCAACTGCAATCAACTCAACTGTTACACTTACAGGACAGAACGCAGCTAAAGGTACTTTTTGGAGTATAATAGTAGTAACAGGACATACCGGTAGATATATATCAGGTGCAAAATTAATCTTAGAAAGAGTAGCAGGTTCATGATAAACGAAGTTATAAGGTTGGTTACATCTAACCAGATCAAAGAAACGGAAGAGAACAAAGTATTGTTTGGAGCTTTTAAATATCCAACATCAATGATAGAGGCATGGCAACAATTTAAAAAAGAGATATGGCAGAAGAGTACAAATTAAAAATGACTGCTGATACTTCTGAGGTGGTTGAGGACATCAAAGACGTAAAGGAAGAAATTAAAGAAGCATCAGAAGAGCAGACTATATTCTCAAAAGCTACTGATAAACTTAAAGATGCGTTTAAGTCTTTAAAGGGTGGAGTTAAGATTGTTATAAACTCTTTTAAAACGTTAAAGGGTGCGATTGCTGCGACAGGTATCGGATTGCTTGTTATAGCTTTAGGTTCTTTGGTTGCATTCTTTACAAAGACACAAAAGGGTGTTGATTTACTTGACCAAGCAATGGCAGGTCTAGGTGCAGCAGTTGATGTTATTATAGATAGAATGTCAGACTTTGGAGAAAGTATTATGAAATTCTTTAGTGGAGATTTTTCAGGTGCAGTTGAGGGAATGACAAAAACGTTTTCTGGTTTAGGCGATGAGATTGTAAAAGACGTGAAAGCAGCAGTAGAGCTAGAGAAAACTTTGCAAAGTTTAGTTGATATAGAGCGAGAGTTTTCAGTTCAGAAAGCTAAGAACAATGTTATCATTAGAGAGGCAGAAGCATTAGCAGCAGACCAAAACGCATCTTTAGAAACAAGGGTTACCAAGTTAAAAGAGGCAATGGCTTTGATTGAGCAGCAAGCTCTTGAAGAGGAAAGAATTGCAAAATTAAACCTTGATACAATTCTAGCACAAAATAAAATAGGTAAAAGTAAAAATGAAGACTTACAAAAGGAAGCTGATGCAGAGATTGCTTTAATTAATATTAGAGCAGAGGCAGCAGATAGGAGAAAGGCTTTAATAGGGCAATTACAATCTTTAAATGGGCAGCTACAAATACAGGAACAAGAGGCAGCATTTGAAAAAGTAAAGAATGAGGAGATGACAAATGCAATAATTTTGCAAAACTCTAAAACTTTAAATCAATTAAAAATAGAAGATGAAGAAAATACAAGTCTTAAGCTAATTGATACAAGAAAAAAAACAAACGATGCTTTACTAGCTTCTGAAAAGGAGTTAAGCAAAGATGAGCAGCTACTAAGAAAGTCAAACACAGAATCTCAACTACAAGCAGGTGCACAATTAGCAGGTGCATTGTCAAGTCTTGCAGGAGATAACAAAGAGCTTGCAGTTGCATCAGCAATCATAGATACTTATGTAGGTGCAAACAAGGCATTTGCTCAAGGTGGGGTTGCAGGTTTCATTACAGGTGCAGCAGTTATTGCAGCAGGTTTAGCAAATGTTAGAAACATAATGCAAACTGAGGTCAAAGGTTCAGGAGGTGGTGCATCAGCATCAATACCAAACGCATCTCCAATAGGCAATACAATAGGGCAAGCAATTCCTGTAAATGCTAATCTAAACGATTTGGTAAATCAAGGAAACGATACTCCTCCTGTGCAAGCCTATGTAATTTCACAAGAGGTAACAGATTCACAAGAAGCAGATTTATACATTAAAACTCAAACTGTATTATAATGAAAAAGAAAGACGAAGAAAAGCGTAAAAAAAGAAAGTACGACAAAATGAAATTAGTTGAGTTTGTGCTTAACGAGAACGATGCAGATGTTGGTGTCTTTGCTATTAGCTTAGTGGAAGACCCTGCGATAGAAGAAAACTTTATGTATTTCTCTAGATCTGGCAAGCCTCAAAAGTTTGCAACACTAAGCGATGAGAAACGTATTGTTATGGGTGCAGTTATGATTCCTGACATGCCTATATTAAGAGTTGATGCAGAGGGCGAAAAGTACAACTGCTTCTTTAGTAAGGATACGATACGCAGAGTTGAGGAACTTTACATGATTAATAGCAAACATCAATCTGCAACTTTAGGTCATGAGAGAGCAGTTAACGGAGTTACCACAATTGAAACTTGGATTGTTGAAGATTCAAAGATTGACAAGTCTGCATTGCATGGGTTCAATTATCCTGTTGGAACTTGGGTTGCTTGCATGAAGATTGAAAACGAAGATGTTTGGAGCAACTATATAAAAGAGGGCGAGGTTAAAGGTTTCTCTATTGAGGGCTACTTTGATACTAAAGAGTCTGAGGGCATTAAAATGGAAAAAGAAGATGTATTGAGTAAGCTCAGACAAATCATCAAGGATAGCGAAAATAAAACAAAGAAAAAGTAAACCTATTTAATAGAATAGAAACAAACCCTAGAAAATGGAAGCATTAGACAAAATCAAAGAAATTTTAGGTATGGTAGAAGTGGTAAGCGAAAACGAACCTACACCTGCTGAATTATCTGAAGCAAAAGAACATTTAAAATTCGAGGAAGCAACTCTTGAAGATGGTACTATAATTAGTGCTGATTCATTTGATATTGGTAACGAGGTGTTTATCGTTGTAGAAGATGAACGTCAACCAATGCCTGTTGGAGAATATGTTTTTGCTGATGGTACTTTGCTAGTAGTAGAGGAAGAGGGAATTATTGCTCGTATCGGAATACCTGAGGAAGAGGTTGTTGAAGAGGTAGTTGAGGATTCAAAAACTGAGGAACTTAGCGAAACTAACACCGAAACAAAAGATGCATTAGTGCAAGCGATTGGAGTACTAGAAAATTTAGTACAAGAGTTTGCAAGCATTAAAGAAGAATTTAATACTTTAAAAACTGCAAAAGAAGAGGCAGTTGCTAAAGTTGAGGAGTTCGAAAAAGTAGGCGAGGAGATAACTCCAAGTCCAGAGGGAAAGACATCAGAAACTAAATCAATGGTTGAGTTTTCTAAGTTAAGCCCACAAGAAAGAGTTCAATATTTAATTAATAAAAACCAAAATATTTAAGAAATGGCAGATTCGTATACTAAACTGTACGCAGGGAAAGCGGCAGCAGGGTTTATGAGTGCATCTCTACTAAGTGGAGAAACACTTGCAAAAGGATACTTGACTGTGTTACCAAACGTAGCATTTAAAGTAAACCTAAACAATTTTAATTTAGCAGCAGCAGCAGTAGCAGATGCAACTTGTGATTTTACAAGTGCAGGAGATGTTACTTACGTTGAGAAAGCTCTTGCTCCAAAGCGTTTACAAGTAAACAGAGCATTGTGTAAAAACGATTGGCTATCAACTTGGGCAGGTGCAAACATGAGAGCAGGTTTAGATGGTACTTTACAGTCTGACTTTGCAACTTACTTAATCTCTTATGCAGGTTCTTTAGTAGGGCAGCAAGTAGAGAAGTCAATTTGGCAAGGTGCAGCAGCAACAGGTGGAGAGTTTGATGGATTCCAAGCGTTACTTACTGCCGATGGTGGTGCAGATGTAGCAGCAGTTGGTGGTGGTATCAATGCAGGAAACGTAATTGCTGAAATTGGTAAAGTTCGTGATGGAATTGCAGATGCAGTTTACGGACAGGATGACTTATGTATCTTTATGGGTACGGCAGCATTTAAATCTTACATCTCAGCACAAGCAGCTTTAGGTTACTTAAACCAATACCATGCAGGTGTAACTGAGTCAAACTTTGAGGGTATTCCAATTAAGTGGTGTCCAGGTATGGCAGCTAACGTAATGGTAGCAGGTCGTAAATCTAACTTGTTCTTTGCAACAGATTTAGAGGGAGATATGACTGAGGTAAAACTACTTGACCAAACTATGATTGATGGTTCAGATAATGTTAATCTAGTAATGAAGTTCAATGCAGGTGTAGGTTACTCTACTCGTGCAGACATCGTTCTTTACGCATAATTCGTTAAGGTATGGCATGTTTATTAACAAATGGTAGAGGCTTAGAGTGTAGAGAAGCAGTCGGCGGTTTAAGAAACGTCTATTTTGCTAATCATGATACACTTGGAGCTTACACAGTTGACGCAGATGGTCAACTTACAGGTGTAGCAGGTACTGCAAATGTTTTCAAATATGCTTTAAACCCACAAAGCTCTGAATATACTGAAACTATAACTGTGTCTGAGGACAATGGTACAGTATTTTATGAGCAAGTAACTACATTAATGTTACCAAATTTAAGCAAGGCAGCACTTTCTGCACTTCGCTTATTAACTTCAGGTCGCTTTCAAATATTCACAGAGGACAACAATGTGAATGAAGCGAATGGATTTGGGCAATGTTACTTAGTAGGTGCTTACAATGGTGCAACTGTTACAGGTGGTAGCGTTGCATTGGGTAAAGCTCTTGGCGATATGAGTGGCTATACATTGACGATAACATCAAGAGAGCGTAAATCTGCTCTTTTTGTTGAACCGGGAACAACAACCATTTTTGATGGTTTAGGTGCTACAATAACAGTTGTAGATTCATAGATCTGGTATATAATATTAGAACCCTTGCAGAGATGTGAGGGTTTTTTTTTGCTCTATACTAAAACAAAACAGGTAGTTTACTATTTATTAATATACTTAAAAAACAAGATTATGCCACAGAATACAATAGTAAGACAAGCAGCAACTGCATTAGCAGTAACACCAAGCGATGCAACTGCAATAGTAGGTGCATCTTTTAACTCTCCTGCTGCATTATTTGTAGGTACAGGAGGAAATATAAATGTTATCACTTTAGGTGGCTCTACTGTCTTATTAAAGAACATAGCAAACGGAACATTTTTACCTGTTCAAGTTACGCATGTAAAAGCAACTGACACAACTGCAACTGATATAGTAGCTTTATTCTAAAATAGGGCTATATGTTAGTAAACATTATACAAAATACAATAAGTAGTTTTATAAGTGCAGGGGTTGCAGCTGCTGAAGTCATCACAACCAATCTAAAGATGTGGCTTGGATTTGAAACGAGCGAAACATTAGGTAGGGAGTTAGCACCAAGTTCTTTATCAATAGAAAACGGTTCAGGAGGTGGTACAATAACACAAATAAGCGAAAACTCTTACAGTTCTTCAAGTGATGGGAATAATTCTAGTACAATAAGACCAAAATTTGATTTTAATACAGAAAGTGGTAAAACTTATAAATTAGTTATAACTCCGACAGGAACAATTTCAGGTACAGTTCATTTTGATTTTAATGATGGTGTATCTTACTTGTTTCAAGATTATGATTTTACTACAACTAAAGAAATATATTTTACAGATAACGGTCAAGTATTTGGTGCTTTTAATGGACAACAAGTTTACAATATTACAGGTTTTACAATCTCCCTAAAAGAACTAACCCAAATCACACCAGACAAATCGGGCAACAATAATGCAGGCGAGTTGTTTACAGGTAAGGCTCTTGATTTTGATGGTAGTAATGACAAAGTTGATATTGATTTTACAACACAAATTAAAAGTGCAGTTTTTTGGGTAAAACCTTTAGATACAGGTGTTCAAAGTATTTTAGGCTTTGGAGGTGCTTTTTCAGGTTCAAAATACATAAAGTCAGTTAATAATAACATACAAAGTGCTGGTTTAAGTAGTGTATCTGTTTATGTAAATGGTGTATCAACTACAAGCGTTCCTGTAAACCAATGGAGTAGGGTTGTGGTAAATTTTGCATTATTGACACCCCAAGAGCTTACATTTGGTTATGGTTTTGATACCTACGGATATATTGAATTGTCAGATGTTCAGTTGTACGATGAAAATTTATCAGCTGATGACATAGCATACGATTACGCAAACCCTCAAAACTTAGTAACTGATAGAGATGGCACATCAATAGAATTATCTAATTTGAAAGGCTATTGGGCGATGAGCGAGGGTGCAGGTTCTTTAGTTTACGATAGTTCAGGAGAGGGCAATAATGGTACTATAAATGGTGCTACATACATTGATGCTCAACCAAGAATACCACAACTAGGTATGCAGAATTGGAGTAAGGGAAGTAATTTGTTTCCTTATAGTGAGGATTTTACTGAGTGGGTAATTAACTCATCCACATCACAAGTGGTGTTAGCACCACAAGAAGCAGCTCCTTACGGACAAGGCGATGTTTATTCAATTATAATGCAATCATCAGAAATCGATGCCTATATTAGATATGCAACTACTAACGCAACTTTAACATCTTCAACACATTCTGTTTGGGTTAAACAAGCTCCAACAGGAAGTGCAACACATATTAGAATATCAACTAACAATAGGGCTAATTGGAATACAGGAACAAGTCAAAAAATAGCGTTAACAAGTAGTTGGCAAAGATTAGAAACAACTGATGGAATTACAGGTAACAGGTTTACAGTAATTGGTTCAGCCGATGTAGGTGGTATTCAAGACCCCGATTGTATTGGTAAGGCTCTTATTTATGGGGCTCAATTACTTGAGGGATCGTCAGCAGGTGTTTACAGATTTACAGACGGAGCAGCAACATCGAACTCAATTGTTATACCTAACCCAACTATACCAACACAGGACATTTTCGGTAACCTAGTTCGAGATAGATTGAACTCGTTTAATTTAGATGGGAGTGGTTATGCTGAGGTAGCTGATGCTGATGATTTAGATTTTGGTGCAGGAGATTTTTCTGTTGAGGCTTGGGTAAGATTTGAATTTAAAAATCAAGGTAGTGCCTTTAATGTTATTTATTGTAACGGAAACGAATTTAACGATTCAAATACTTTTAGTTTATCTAGTAATAGTTCAAGCAAAATTTCATTTATTGTAAATAATACGTCTTGTAATTCTACAAGTACGTTTAGTTTAAATGAGTGGGTACACGTTGTTGGAACAAGAATACAAGGCTTAAATGGTCTTAAACTTTATATAAATGGTAATACAACACCTGAAGATACTGCTACAAATAACAATACCGTAACTAATTCATTTGATAAAACTGTTGGTTATGATACGCATTCTAGTAGATATTACTATAATATTATTAGCGATGTACGAGTTTATAGCCAAGCATTAACATCAGAAGAAGTAGAAAACAATTATAACGCAGGTTTATCTGCACATACAAATTAATTATGAGAGGAAACGTTTATTTATCTCTTGATACAAAGACTTTTGAAGGATTGATTCCAGAAGAGTTAATGAAAACCTACGGAATACCACAATATGACGAAGAGGGGGTTCAAAATGGTGTTATTAAACCAACCTTTAAAGAGCTTGGAGAGTACAATCGTAGAAAGTTTGGTGCTAACCCAATGGTTAAAATCGGAAAAGCTAAATTCCATATAATAGAACTAGAGGCTAGTTGGGTAAGTGGAGAGCTTTCTGCTTTGCTCGATTTAGGTAAGGGAAAGGAATATCCAAACAACTGCTTAATGACACGAACAGAAGCTGCTCAATTTATTAGAGATAACTCAGACGATTCAATAATATGATATATTTTGATAAACTTAAAGTCAAGAGTAAAACTGTTTACAAAATTACACATGTAGATGGAGACTTTATTGCTATTACAAAGTATTTTGACATGCACAAAGATGCAGAGCAGTTTGCTGATTGGTATGCTAAAAAAAGAGATTGTGAGGTTCACAAATCTTTCAAAGTAAAAAAGAAAAAATAAATGGAGCATTGGCTACAAAGTGTTGCGATAAATAAATTGTCTTTAAATATCTACAATCAATGTGTAGATGCAGAGGGTAATTACTTTTTGATTGGTGTAATAGATGACCAAACAAGAGTTGCAACATACGGAGTAATTTCTCCTGTTGCCAGATCACAAAGAGCAATAAAATTTAATGTACCAACAAACGCAGCTCCATTTAATGCATTAAAGACAAACTCATTTTACAATGTTGTTGTATATGAGCAAACGAATGATACAAATACAAGTCCAACAGATGCCGTTGTACTTGGTTTACGATGGGAGGGTACAATGATAATAGATGCAGATAGTGAGGTTACATTTACTGAATATGCAAACCCAACTGCAAGGAATTACGTTTACTATAACACAGAAGATTAAGCAGCATGATAAATTTAGTAAAAATGTCATCTTATACTACTCCAAAGATTGAGGAGAACCCTGCAAGGGAGTGGGTAGAATATGGGCGAGATAACAACTACTATCAATTCCTAATAGATAGGTTCAATGGTAGTGCAGTTAACAATGCTATTATTACAGGTATAGGCGAGATGATTTACGGTCAAGGTCTTGATGCAACAGATGCAGATAAAAGACCATTAGACTACGCTAAAATGAAGCTCATATTTAGAGATGAAGATATACGAAAAGTGTCTTTGGATTTAAAGTTACTAGGTCAAGCTGCGTTTAATGTAGTTTGGAACAAGGGCAAGACTGAAATTAAGAAAGCAAAGCATATTCCAATACAAAACTTAAGACCAGAAAAGGCAGTTGATGGAAAGATACAAGCGTATTACTACTCAGATGATTGGTCGCAGTTCAGAAAGGACAAATATAAGCCTATTAGAATAGATGCATTTGATGGGAAGCGTAAGTCAAGCGATAGCCAAATCATGGTTATACACCCTTACTCGCCAGGCTTTTTCTATTTCTCTCCTGTTGACTATCAAGGTTCTTTACAATGGAGTGAAATAGATGAGGAGATAGGAAACTATCACTTGACAAACATTCAGCAGGGGTTTGCTCCTAGCATGATGGTAAACTTTAACAATGGTACACCTACAAAAGAGGAACAAGATGCTATTGAGAGAAAGATTACTCAGAAGTTTACGAGTACAAGTGGTAAGAAGTTTGTTTTGTCATTTAACGATAATCAACAACAAGCTACAACCATAGACCAAATACCTATTTCGGAAGCAGCAGAGCAATACAAGTTTTTATCTGAGGAATGTACAAAGAAAATTTTAGTTGGGCATAGAGTTACATCTCCAATGTTGTTTGGTATTAAAGATAAGACAGGTTTAGGTAACAATGCAGAGGAGATAAAAGTTGCATCTCAGCTATTTGATAACACAGTTATAAAGCCAAAGCAAAACATAATCATTGACGCGATTGATGAGGTGCTTGCAGTTAATGGTATTCACTTAGATGTTTACTTTAAGACATTGCAGCCAATTGAATTTGCAGAGGATTTAGCAGACTTAGACGAGGAAACAAGAGAAAAGGAAACAGGTGTTAAGATGAGTGCTTGTAAGCATGACGATAGACCATTTCTTGACGATGCTAAATCTGAAACATTACTTGATGAGCTTAAGATTTACGGAGAGGTAAACGATGAGGATGAATACGAGTTGATGAGTGAGGAGTTAGTTGATACAACAAACCCTGATTTTCACAAAGAGTTTGAGGGCTTTGATAGACAACCAAATGATTCAGATGCAAAGGCAGGAGAAAAGTCTAAATGGGGAGATAAGGGTTTGTATAAAGTAAGGTATGCATATGCAAAGACCACAACTAAACAAGCAAAGAACCCAAGCAGGCCATTTTGTACTGAAATGATAATGATGGCTAATTCTGGCATTGAGTTCAGATACGAGGACATTAAAAAAATGGGTAGAGCAGGAGTAAATGGGCAGTTTGCACCTGAGGGGCAAAGCACATATGATTTGTTTACTTGGAAAGGTGGGGTTTATTGTTATCATGGTTGGATGAGACGCATCTACTTTAGAAAGCAAGTAAAAGGAAAGTTCTTACCTAACAAAGGTCTTGACAATGAAAAGCGAGTTGGTAACAATCCTTATGTTAAGCAGAAAGGAACGGAAGCAGTTGCACCGATAACAACATCAAATAGAGGAAGTTTAAAAAATAGATAATGGCAACAGTTTTATTCATATCACAGGACAGGTTGAAAACTTCAACTGCTCTAAACTATAACATAGATACGGAGTATTTACTTCCATTCGTTAAGATTTCACAAGACAAGCATTTACAAGCAATCTTAGGAACTAAGTTATATGAGAAGTTAGAAGCAGAGATACAGGCAGGATCTTTAGCAGGTGCTTATAAGACTTTAGTAGATGACTACATACAAGATGCTTTAGTGCATTATGCTATTGTTGAAGCGTTACCATTTATTTCTTACAAGATTGCAAATGGTTCGATTACTCAAAAGAATAGTGAGAATGGAACTGCTGCAACTAAAAACGATGTTGATTGGTTGATTAGAAAGCAAATGGATTCAGCAGAGTTTTATGGGCAGAGAATAATAGACTATTTGATTTATAAGACAAGCTCTTTCCCTGAGTATTCTTCAAACTCAAATGCAGATATAGATCCAATAAGCAACGCATACAATCCTGGCATTAAAATAGATTAATGGGGTACAAGCCAAAGAAAACGAATATCAAAAAGCTAAAGACGTATTTAGCTAAAATTAAAATCAATGAACGAAAAAATTGATACAGTTATATTTAATGGAATTAACTTTGGTGCTTTAGGTGTTACATTTATTGGAGTTGAGCAAGTTTTAACTATCTTAGTTCTTATAAGTGCATTGTTGTATAACATTAAGAAATTATCAAGAGATGAATCCTAGATTTTTTATAAAGGAAGAGTTTACATGCGATGGCAAAAATTGCTTTGATAAGATTAATAAAAAGTCTTTGGAGCGTTTAGATCTGGCAAGAGAGTTTGCAGATGTACCTTTTACAATTACAAGCTCTTGGAGAAGCAAAGCACATAATATGGAAGTTGGAGGAAAGCCAAACTCAGCACATTTACGAGGAACTGCATTTGATATTTCTTGCATGAGTTCATATCAAAGAATGCAAATAGTGAGAGGCTTGCTTGATGCAGGATTTACACGCATTGGAATAGCTAAATCTTTTATTCATGCTGATGATGATGCAGAATCTCCTCAGCAAGTAATGTGGTTGTACTAATGAGTTGGGAATTATCTTTAGGATTTTACACAGGAATACTCTTGGGAGTTTACACCAAGCGTTACGATGATGGGATTGCTCATTATTTATACTTACCTTTTTGTTTCATTTGTTTAGACTTTTATTATGATTGATTTTATTGCACAAAATTGGGGAGAGCTTACAATCGGTTTGTTGGCTTTTATTAAGGTTGTTGTTAACCTTACACCAACGGAAAAAGATAACGCAGTATTTGGAAGATTAGATACTATAATCAACTTGTTTATATACGATAAGATTAAATGAGTTCACTAACTACAACTTTGATATTATCAATACCTGTTTGTTTGTTTTATTATTTAAAATGGCTTTATAAAGATGAGAGCAATAGCGAAAGCAGTCGGAAAGATTAGTGAAGTATTCCAAGAGGGACAACGTCAAAAGAAGTGGAGTGCAAAGCGTTCAGTAAGTGGAGTGCTAGTTACGGCAGCAGTTTCAGACATGGCAGCAAATGGATTAACGGAGCTTAACGTTATGTTAAGTTTTATTGCTATCTTGCCATTATGTTTCACTGTATTCTCTAAAGCATGACAAAGAAAAAAGATGGTTGGAATCGCATGAGGTTAAAACTTAGCGAGATCGAACTAATTAAAAAGCACAGAGCAAACACCTTAGAAAACATCAACGACAATTCAGCTCTTGATTTACATTTACAAGAGCGAGGGATTGACAAAAAAGACGTTGTTTCAGTCAAGCATTGGCAAAACATGGGTGGAGAGCTTAGGTTCTCAGTCGTTACAAAGGAAGATTCTGGCATAGATGAAGAGGGCATATTTGGTAGGCTCAATACATTCATCGAAAACCATGCACCAACCTATCCAAAAATCAAACACAAAGCAGGTCGGCATTTATTAGTAATCAATCCAGCTGACATTCACATAGGCAAATACGCAAACGCAGAAGAAACAGGAGAAGATTACAACATTCCTATTGCAGTATCAAGAGTTATTGAGGGAGTTCAAGGTTTGATACAAAAATCAAAAGGCTTTGAGATTGATAGAGTATTGTTCTGCATAGGAAACGATATACTCCACGTTGATAATGTATATAACACCACAACAAAAGGAACACCACAGGATTGCGATGGCAAATGGTGGGAACATTACGAGATAGCATTGCAGCTCTATGTTAAATGCGTAGAGATGCTGAGAGAAGTTGCACCTGTTGACTGCGTACACTCAATGAGTAACCATGACTATCAAAGTGGATTCCATTTGGCACATGCTTTAAAGTCTTGGTTCAGGAATACAAATGATGTTTCAGTTGATGCAGGAGTTGCACATCGGAAGTATTATAAGTACGGAAGTAATTTAATAGGCTTAGAACACGGTGATGGTGCTAAAATGGATAATTTACCCTTGTTGATGGCACAAGAGAGACCAGATCTATGGGCAGCAACTAAATACAGGTATTGGTATTTACACCATCTACATCACAAAGTGAAACATAAATGGAGAGATGCTAAGGATTTTATAGGTGTAACAGTAGAGTATTTAAGAAGTCCAAGTGCAGCAGATTCATGGCATTCAAGAAAAGGATTTACAGGCTCTCCAAAAGCAGTAGAAGCATTCGTACATGAGTTCGATAAAGGTCAAGTCGCAAGGCTAACACATTTTTTTTAGAATTATCCCCCTGAGTGCAAAGGCTTACAGAAATGTAGGTCTTTTTTTTTGCAAAGTATTTTAATATTATAACTAGTGTTCTTAAAATAAATTATATATTTGTAGAAACAAAACAAGATAATTATGAAAGTACAAGTTGACACATCAGACAAGACCACAGTTTACACAGGAGGCGAATATCCTGTTGGGCATATCACACAAGTAGTTAAGCAGTATGTTATGAAGCAAGAACTAGCTGACAACCTACTTAAGAACATGAAAGCTCGAATTAAGGAATTAGAGAACGAGCAAGGCAATGGCGATTTAGTTTATGAGTTGAAGATGCAGTTGCACAAAGTTGGTGCATGGTACGAGCCTGAATCAGTTTGGGCTGATGATTACACAGGTATTCCAGAAGTTGATATGCAGCTTAGACATGCACCTTGCGAAAAACTAGGTAGTAGGAGTTTATAAAATTTTTTATATATTTGACAAAACAAAAACAAAACGACATGACAAATTTATCAGCACAAGACAGAGTAAGACTTGACTATTTAGAGCAAGCATTGACAGAACATTTAAAACTAGAGAAGTTTATTTTAGACGAGGGTTTGTACTTTACTGCAAATGTTAACCTTGCTAAAGTTAAGGTAGCTTTAGAATCAGAAATTGAAAACTACAAAACAAAATAAGATGGGAAAGTTAAAAGAGTTTTTCTTAGGAAGCAGAGAGCAGCAAATTGATTTTGCAGCTATGAATGCAATAGAGTTAAGTTTAGATGAGGAAAGACAATACTACTTATCTAAAGAGTGGAGCAATGGCAAAAGAAGTCCATTGAACGAAACAATTAAAGAGTGGGAACATTTAGACAAACCAAGTAAACAACAATAAGATGAACAAAGACAAGCTAAACGAATTGTACAAGAAGAACGGATTGACTGCTGACGATGTATTCAAGCATAAGTTCTACACAATTATCTCTAGATCTGGAATCGATAAGATACAAGCCAATAACAATATTGAGATTGATTACCAACTGCTTCACAACTCAGGAGATAACAAATGTATTATTATCAAGGCAACTGCAAAGAGTGGCGATAAGGTAATTCAAACATTTGGCGAATCAGCACCAAACAACACATCAAATGCTTATCCTGTTGCAATGGCTGAGAAGCGTGCAATGAGTAGAGCAGTTCTAAAGCTAACAGGCTTTTATGAGCTTGGGCATTTTGGAGAAGATGAAGCTGATGACTTTAAAAGAAAATAAGATGAGCAGAATTATATTAAATCGAGGCGAATCACATTGCTGTGGAGCAACAGTTTGGGAAAATCAAGATATTTGTAACTCTTGTGGAGAACATTGCGAAGTGATAGATTACGAAGATGAAGCTGATGACTTTAAAAGAAAATAAGACATGAAAAACGAAACAGGAAGAGGTTGGAATCCAACCACAAATTTACAAGAGGTGTTGTTGAATACCTACAAGACAAAAGCAACAATCGGTACTGCTTTAAAGTTATCACAACCTACATTAAATGTTCTGCTTAAAGATGAGAGAAAGATTACATTTAATCAGTTGGTGCAGATTAGCAACGATTCTAAAATAAGTTTAATCAAATTAATAAAACTACTGTAATGTTTAAAGAAGATAAATTTGAATACTTAATCGAACAAGCTGCAAAGCTGAACAAGACGAGCTCTAAAAATATAATGAGTACAAATAGACAAAGGTTTATTGTAGGTGCTAGAAATATGGTTTATGCATTCCTTTTAGAAAATCATTGGGGGTGTACAAAAATAGGTAGAGCATTCGGTAAGAACCATGCATCAGTAATTCATGGATGCAGGAATCATGAGAACGATTATAAGACTTTTGATTATTACAGAAAGACTTATGATAATCTAGTTCTTATCATGGCAGAAAATACAGATATGGATGAGGTTGTAAAGTTACGAGCAAAGCAAAGAGCAAAGGATGAACTCGAAAACTTGCAGAATGAGAATGCCAGACTTAAGGAGAAGATTTACGATTTAAAAGAAAAGACCAAAAAAGTATTACAGTCACACAATCACACAAATACGTTAACCCAAAAATTACATATATTATGCAGTTAAAAGGAACAATCCTTAAAATCAAAGATGTACAAGTTATATCTGACAAATTCAAGAAGCAAGAGGTTATCTTGAAACAAGCCGATACAGAGTACGATGCAGACATTCCGATAGAGTTTATGCAAGACAAAGGAATAGCTCTTGTAAATGGCTTAAAAGTAGGTCAGAACTATGAGATTAGTATCAACATAAGTGGTAGAGAATGGAAAGACAGACATTTTGTGAGTTTAAAAGCTTGGAAAGTTGAAAAGTTAGAGGGTTTCAAGTCTGAACAACCAACATCTTCAGCAGATGATTCAATGCCATTTTAAATGAGAGGAGCGTAATGCTCCTTTTTTTTTACCTTTGACAAAACAAAACTATGGAACAACCAAATTATTACTCGATATTGACTGCATCGGTTAGGTATGACAAAGACTTAACACCAAATGCCAAGCTCCTGTACTCAGAGATTACTGCATTATCTAACAAGAAAGGTAAATGTTGGGCAAGCAATGGGTACTTTGCAGGTCTTTACAATGTATCAAACACATCAATCTCTAAATGGATTAAGCAATTAGCAGATAAAAAGTACATTCACGTGCAGATGCTTTACATTTCTGGAACTAAGCAGATTGATAAGCGAATTATATCAGTTACCCCTATTAAAGAAAAGTTAAATACCCCTATAAGAAAAGTTAAGGGGGGTATTGAAGAAATGTTGCCTACCCCTATTGAAGATAAGTTAAAGGATAATACTACAAGTATTAATACTACAAGTAATAATAGAGATGGTAAACCATCTTCTCTAACAATCGTTGAAGATTATTTTAGATTAAAAAACTTTGATTTAAGCGAGGCAATTAATTTCTTTGAGTATTACGAAAGCAATGGTTGGAAAGTGGGCAGGAACGCGATGAAAAAGTGGAAGCTCGCAGCAAATAGATGGATAAGGAATGCCAAGCCAAAGAAAAAAGGATTGAGTGAAGAATACTTTGGAGATTTTATGAACAATCAAAACAAGCTGACATGAAGATATTAGAATTATTTGCAGGATCAAGAAGCATTGGAAAGATAGCAGAAGAAAGAGGTCATGAAGTCTTTAGTGTAGATTTAAAAGATTTTGAAGGTATTAATTTAGCTAAAGACATTGAAGATTTAATGCCTAATGATATACCTTTTAAGCCAGATATGATTTGGGCATCTCCTCCTTGTACAACATATTCGTTAGCTGCAATCAGTCATCATAGACCAATAGGTAAAAACAAATCAGATTTTGCATTTAAGAGTGATAACTTGGTTAGGAATACTTTAAAGATAATTAACTATTTTGATTGTATTTATTACATTGAAAACCCAAGAGCAACATTAAGAAAACAACCTTTTATGCAAGGAATACCACGAACAACTATTTGGTATTGTACTTATGGAGCAATAACTGCAAAGCCAACAGATATTTGGTCAAACAATATATATTCAATATTTAACCCAACAGGATGGCATCCAAGAGCTAAATGTTTTAATGGTAATAAAAACTGTCATCATGAAGCAGCTCCAAGAGGTAGTAGCACAGGAGTTCAAGGTATAAAGGGTAATTACAATAGATCTAAAATACCAAATGAATTATGTATTGAAATAATAAAAGCAACTGAATTAAAATTTTTATAACTTAGCGACATGGAAATAGGAAAACAACCGACAGAACAATTACTTGACTTTTGCTTTAAGACTTTGAATAAAGCATTGTTTGAGATGAGCCAAAACAAAGCTGAGTCAGACAGGAAAGTATTAGCAAACATTTTAATGAACGATCTAAACGATAAGTTTTTTAGATTGACTGCTGCTGATGTTACTCAGGCATTTCACAAAGGAGTGAGAGAGGGAGAGCAGCTAGCAATCAATCCAAGAACATGGTTTAATTGGCTAAACAAACAAAAGATGAAAACTAACAAGTTACGCATTGAGCAGTCGCAAGATGGCGAACGATTACTAATAGAATCGAATGCTCAGAACATAGACAAAGAAGAGGTGCTAAAGGAGTTCCTGGAGCTTTGTGTTATAGAACCATTTGAGGAGCATTGCAAAGACGAGGAGTTTACCTTTCAAGGAATCAACCAAGCATTCCAATGGCTAGAGCTTAATAACTTTATTGTGCTAACAACAAAGGACAAAGAACAAATGTGGGAAGAGGTGCAAGAGGAGATAGTTGCAAGGAAAAAGTTTGTTCACAATAAACGCAAACAATTCCATCCTGTAATAATGTGCAGAGAGAAAGCCTTGAGGATGCATTTCGGTAAGTGGAAAAAAGCAAAGAAAAACCTAAGAAAAGAAATATATAAAATACTAGACAATGGATAAGAGGATAAGCGAGTTACTAAAGCAGAATGCAGCTAATGTTGCAAACTCTGGCACAGGCAGCAGGAAAGATATTGGAGGAGAGAAAGAAGTTGCAAAGGCTTGGAAAGAGATACAAAAAGATATTAAGAAAATAGACAAAGAGTTTTACGAAATAATTAAAGAGCGATGACAATTACAAACGAAGATAACATGCAGTTAATGGCTAGGTACGAGGACAACCATTTTGACTTAGCTATTGTTGACCCTCCTTATGGGATAGATGTTACTAAAATGACTTTAGGCAATGGAAAGAAAAAAATAAATAGAGGTTTATCTGATTGGGATAATAGCACACCAAATTTAAATTATTGGAATGAATTATTTAGAGTTAGTAAAAATCAAATTGTTTGGGGTGCTAATTATATGACAAATTTTCTTCCTCCAAGTATGGGTTGGGTGTTTTGGGATAAAGGCACTGGTAAAAATGACTTTTCGGATGGCGAGCTTGCTTACACATCATTTAATAGAGCATTAAGAAAATACAAAGTTTCTTGGGTTGGTGCAAATGCTAACAACGGAACACCAAGAATACACCCAACTGAAAAGCCTATACAATTATATGAGTGGCTTTTAATGAATTACGCAAAAGAGGGCGATAAAATACTTGATACTAATTTAGGTAGTGGAAGCATTGCAATAGCTTCCCACAATTTAGGATATGACTTAACTGCTTGTGAACTTGACAAAGACTATTACGAAGCAGCTATAAAGAGAATTAATCAGCATAAAGCACAATTAAGGATAATATGAAATACGTTAAATTTGATACATTTTGGTTGATGTTTGGATTTACTCCTCCTGAAATGCCAAGAGGAAAAGACAAAAGAAAATGAAAGCAGCAGAGGACAAACTACAAAGTGCTATTGTTTCCTATTTAAAGATGGAATACGATGTTTTATATTGTGCATCTTTAGGAGGTCAATATCAAAGGTATCATTCGCAAAGGCTCAAAGCCAAGAGGACAGGATACGTTAAAGGGTTTCCTGATCTATTCATCTATGAAGCAAGGAACGGATTTAATGGTTTAGCGATAGAGCTTAAAGTAAAAGGTAACTATGCAAGTCCATCTCAAAAGGCATGGATTGTAAACCTAAACAATAGAGGTTACCTTGCCAAAGTTTGTACAGGTTTTGACGATGCAAAAGAAACGATTGATAACTATTTTAAACAAGATTAAACATGGTACAAAACGTCATAATAATTGCAACAACTGCAATAGCATTAACAGTAATTGTAGAATCATTTAACAAAAAGTAATGAGCAAAGAAGAAAAGAAACGCAACGAAGAGATTGCAAAAGAAACATGGGAGAGTTGGATTGTAGACTTAGAAGATAAGGAACAACCTGAAACCTGCTCAATAGACGATGAAGATTGCGAAGCCTGTGGCTCATGAGTAGTATAGAAAACAAAGTGTGCAGTAAGATACTTGATAGAGCTGAGGTCGGCAAAAAAAAGTATGGCACAACTATGGATAGAAAAGACTTGACAGAGTTGGAATGGCTAAAGCATGCACAGGAAGAGGCAATGGATTTAGCAGTCTATTTAGAGAAGTTAATACAACTTAAGTTAATAAAATGAACGTATTAAATAAATTGTTTATATTTGTAATTCCTAACAATAATTGTCTTGTCATCAGTTGTTTTGTGTGGAGTTGTTAGGTAACACTAGCAGCTCCATTTTTTTTATTTAAAAAGTTATGAGAGGAATAATCAATCAAATAATACTCAAAGGAATCAAAGCAAACGATTCTCAAAGGAAGATAAAGCTAACACTAAAGAAGCTGCACAACATTACTATTGCTTCTGAGGTGTTTAAAACTAGGTACAATGCCATTAAATCAAGAATTAGCCAAGTATTACCCGAAGTTACTAAAGCTAGCAGAAAAGATAACAAAAGGAAATAAGGTTGATGCACTAGATCTGGTGCAAGACTTATATGTTATCATTTTAGAATACGATCAAGAGAAGATAAAAAAGATAGTCGAAAACGGACATCTTGTTTTTTGGTCTGCAAGGGTTTTAATGAATCAGTATGTTAGGACAAACTCAGCATTTAAAACAAAATACTACACTAAGCTAAGAACGGAGAACTACGATGTTAAGAACTTTCAATACTTTGATGGTATTGAGGAGTTAGTTGAGTTCGAGAACAAGTTGCAGTTTGTTAAGGATAAGATGAACAACCTGCATGAGTACGACAAGCTCCTGTTTGAGATTTACTTTAGTTCTGGCAAGAGCATTCGCAAATTAGCAAAGGATACAGGCATAAGTACCACATCTATATACACTACATTAAAGAACGTAAAACAATACCTGAAAGATGAAGTTGAGAGCGAGTACAAAGAATTTGAACGATAGACTTGCAATCTGTAATAAGTGCAAGCATTTTAGAAAGTCAGTAAACCAATGCAAGAAATGTGGTTGCTTCATGCAGATAAAAGCAAGGATAGCATTTACTAAATGCCCAATAGACAAATGGGATAGAGAAACTGATATAACTAAAGACCAACTCTCAATACTTAAAAGAGTGTTTGAGGGGATAGAGGGCGATAAAGTAACGCATGACCAAAACAGGAACTTGACCAACATATACAATGACATCTTTGGAATGAATAAGAAAGTTACAGGTTGTGCAAGTTGTGTAAAGCAAACAGTTGAGGATTTAAAAGCAGTATATGAAGCCTATAAAGATTGAGAGTAAAAAGATATTCACTTTAGAGTTTGCTGAGTACAACCCTAGAACAATATCTAAAAAGCAGTTTAAAGATTTAAAGAAGTCAATAACTGAGTTCGGTATTGTTGCACCTATTGTAGTAAACATAAACAAGGACAGAGAGAACGTAATTGTTGGAGGGCATCAAAGAGTTAGAGCTTTGCAAGATTTAGGTCATGAGAGCGTTCTTTGTGCTTTGGTTGATTTACCATTGCAGGAGGAGATGAAACTTAACCTTAGGCTAAACAAGAACGGAGGAAAGTTTGACGATGACATGCTTATTAATTACTTTGATGAAGAGGTGTTGTTTGAGGTTGGATTTAATGCAAACGATTTAGATATAAACATAGACAAATACGAGGACAATCAATTACAGGAAGCTACAAAAGATGTATGCGAATGTTGTGGATCTAAAATATGAGAAAACACACAAAGATATACCTAGAGTATTTTAAGTTCGATGAGGGCGATTTTATTCAATGTGAGATATGTTTTTGTCCTGCTAAAGATATACATCACATAGATGCTAGAGGCATGGGAGGAAGCAAGACAAAAGATTACATTGAAAACTTACAGGCAGTATGCAGGGAATGCCACGAAAGGTATGGAGATAAGAAAGAATACAAGGATGAATTAAAGAAGATTCATTTAAAATACATGAGTAAATATGGAACAAAACAGAACAAAAGAAGCTAAAAAGCGAATGCTCAAAGCGTTAAGCAGTTCATTGGGTAT
>JGI26115J46592_1000048_pt1 | contig 30710 bp, 29 predicted proteins | sample AOAMet1_07_M0_10_2_FD_46592 | JGI IMG/M metagenome (IMG submission 46592)
TATTGCTTAGTGATCGCAGCTGTTAATGTTGTCTTACCGTGATCAACGTGGCCAATTGTGCCGATGTTGCAATGCGGTTTATTACGTTCAAACTTTTCTTTAGCCATAACGGCCTCCTAGGTTTAAGTCGGTCGGCTATGCCTGACCTGTTAGTTTCAGATCAGGCGAATTTCGCCTGGATTTCTTCAGATATATTGCTTGGTACAGCGTCATAGTGGCTGAACTGCATAGTAAAGTTCGCACGTCCAGAAGACATGGAACGAAGGTTATTGATATAACCAAACATGTTGGCCAAAGGAACACGTGCATCTATTGCAATTGCATTACCTCTTGTGTCTTGACCTTGAACCATACCACGACGAGAAGTAAGGTCTCCAATAATACCACCTGTATATTCTTCAGGTGTTACAACTTCTACCTTCATTATAGGCTCAAGCATTTTTGCTCCAGCTTTTCTCATTCCTTCACGCATTCCCATACGCCCAGCAATCTCAAAAGCCATTACACTCGAGTCAACATCGTGATACTTACCATCGATTAGTTCAACTTTAAAATCAATCACTGGGAAGCCTGCTAAAGGACCACTATCCATTACAGACTCAATACCTTTTTCAACACCAGGAATATATTCTTTTGGAATAGAACCACCAACAATTTTTGATTCGAAGCTGTAACCTTCACCAGGCTCTGTAGGCTTGATGATCATCTTAACTTCAGCGTATTGGCCAGAGCCACCTGATTGCTTCTTGTGTGTATATGAAATTTCTGCTTCATGAGAAATTGTTTCACGATAAGCAACCTGAGGAGCACCAATGTTAGCTTCAACCTTAAATTCTCGTTTCAAACGATCAACAAGGATATCAAGATGTAGTTCGCCCATACCCTTCATAATTGTTTGACCAGATTCTAAATCTGTTTCAACACGGAAAGATGGATCTTCTGCAGCTAAACGACCTAGACCTTGAGACATTTTTTCTTGGTCTGCTTTAGTTTTTGGCTCGACTGCAATTTCAATAACTGGATCTGGAAAGGTCATTGTTTCCAACACAACAGGATCTGCAACAGAACATATTGTATCACCAGTTGTTGTATCTTTAAGTCCAGCTAGGGCTATGATGTCACCCGCAAAAGCTTCAGTTATTTCTTCGCGGTCAATAGAGTGCATCATCATCATTCGACCAACACGCTCTTTTTTTCCTTTTGTAGAGTTAAACATCGTGTCACCTTTACTCAATGTTCCAGAGTAAATACGAGTAAATGTTAAAGATCCCACAAATGGATCGTTCATAATTTTAAATGCCAATCCAGAAAAAGCCATGTCATCATCTGCTCTTCGAGCAATGTCACGTGTTTCAGTTTCATCACCTGGTTTGAAGCCCATATAATCGACTACATCTAGAGGAGAAGGAAGATAATCAATAACAGCATTTAATAAAGGCTGAACACCTTTGTTTTTGAACGCAGAGCCACCAAGAACCGGAACAAAGGACATAGATAAACAACCCGAACGAATTAGTTTTCTAAGTGTTTCAACATCTGGCTCATTACCTTCAAGGTAGGCTTCCATTGCATCGTCATCTTGCTCAACAGCATTTTCAACTAGCTTGTTTCGCCATGTATCGGCAAGATCTTTTAAGCTATCACGAATTGGCGCTTTTATCCAAGTCGCTCCAAGGTCTTCACCTTGCCATAACCATTCTTCCATGGTCACGAGATCTACCAAGCCTTCAAGTTCCGTCTCTGCACCAATCGGAAAAGCAACAGGCACAGCTACTGCACCCGTACGATCTTCTATCATCTCAACGCAATTAAAGAAGTCGGCACCAATTTTGTCCATTTTATTGACGAAAACCATACGAGGAACTTTGTAACGATCAGCTTGTCGCCAAACAGTTTCTGTTTGAGGTTCAACACCTGCGTTAGCATCAAGAACACAAACTGCACCATCTAGGACAGCAAGGGAACGTTCAACTTCAATTGTGAAATCAACGTGCCCTGGTGTATCAATAATATTTAGACGATGTTTTGGAGTGTCAGGAGTTGTACCATCTTCAGTACGCTCCCAAAATGTTGTAGTAGCAGCAGAAGTAATAGTTATACCTCTCTCCTGCTCTTGTTCCATCCAATCCATAGTTGCTGCACCGTCATGGACTTCTCCAATGTTGTGCTCTTTACCTGTGTAGTAAAGAATGCGTTCAGAACAAGTTGTCTTACCTGCATCAATGTGAGCCATGATGCCAAAGTTACGATAAAGATCGAGAGGATATTCGCGTGCCATCTGCTTGCGCCCTTTTCTTTGTTACCAGCGATAATGACTAAATGCTTTATTTGCATCTGCCATTTTGTGAGTGTCTTCACGTTTCTTAACAGCAGAGCCACGGCTGTTGATGGCATCCATCAATTCAGCAGCTAAACGCTCTTCCATTGTATTTTCATTTCGCGTTCGCGATGCTTTAATCAACCATCTGATTGCTAATGCTTCACGGCGCTCAACACGAACCTCAACAGGAACTTGATATGTTGCACCACCCACACGTCGAGAACGAACCTCAACTGCTGGTTTAATATTATCTAATGCTTCTTCGAATACCTCAATTGGTGCTCGCTTTAGTTTAGTTTCAACCCTATCTAACGCACCATATACAATACGTTCTGCTGCAGACTTACGTCCATCTAGCATAAGGTTATTCATAAATTTTGTAAGAACTGTGTTGCCATATTTGGCATCAGGCAGAACTTCTCTTTTAACGGCGCTGTGACGTCTAGACATAATATACTACCCTTATTTCGGTTTTTTCGCGCCGTATTTTGAACGACGTTGCTTACGATCTTTAACACCTTGGGTATCTAAAACACCGCGCAAGATGTGGTAACGAACACCTGGAAGGTCTTTTACACGTCCACCACGTATCAAAACAACTGAGTGTTCTTGTAGGTTGTGGCTTTCACCAGGAATGTAAGAGATGACTTCAAAACCATTAGTTAGCCGAACTTTAGCTACTTTACGCATGGCAGAGTTAGGTTTCTTAGGTGTAGTTGTATAAACACGTGTACATACACCGCGTTTCTGCGGGCATGATTCCAAGTGCTGAGACTTGGAGCGTTTGATTTTTGGCTGGCGCGGCTTGCGGATCAGCTGTTGTATTGTAGGCATATTGGGTTCCCCATTTTACCGTTTCAAACATAAATAGGCCTATGATCTCTGATCATAAACCCGATACCGCTACGAACCCTCATTAGCTCGAAGCGATAATTCCAGAGGATCAAGGTTTTCACCTGGATCATGACCGCCAAATTTTGGCTTGTATGATAAGAAAAGCGAACTTCTCATATCAAGTAACGCGGCTATAAGCGGAGTCGGGTTTCGTGTCAACAGCAGCTATAGAAATGATATGTAACAATTTAATATTCTTTAAGCTACTCCATCCATCTAGGAGTATTAATGACAAACATGTTGCCCAGATAGGTTGTCAGTGAATTATACTATATATATACTTAATCCATGACACATCTTATCTACGCTGTTGGCGACATACATGGTGATTTAACCCAACTTCAAGCAATTCATCAATTAATTAATGAAGATTTTCAAACTTCAAAATCAGCTTCATTTGAAATAGTTCATATTGGTGATTTAATTGATCGCCGTGAAGACAGTAAAGGTACAATTGAATATTTAATGAGGGGCATTAAAGACGGAAAGCCGTGGAAAGTGCTAAAAGGTAATCATGATCGGCTTATGGAATGGTTTTTCAATGATCCACATAAACACGATCCGAATCTTAAACCAGATTATAGTTGGCTTCATCATCGCATTGGTGGCGTTGAAACGCTTGCATCATATGGTGTCAAAGTTCCTGAGAACTATCGCGAATGCTTAGATGAAATATTAAAAATGGCCATACAAGCTGTTCCTACGTCTCATATCAATTTTATAAAAAATCTACCATTATATTATAATACTAAGCACATTTTCTTTGTACATGCTGGAATTAATCTTGATTTTCCGTTAGATAATCAGAATGAGGATGACATGTTGTGGATACGTAAAAATTGGCTTGATAACCCAAAAAAAGCCTCAAAATTAATATTACATGGCCATACAATTGTAGACCAAGTTACACACTATGGAAATCGAGTAAATATAGATACTGGTGCGGCTTGGGGCGATGAACTTTCTGCGGTTGTGACAATAGAAGAAAATATTTGGCTTTTAACTAAAAATGGTCGAACAAAGATTACACAATCATTGTNATTAAAAAAAAAGGCCCTGATTTAACAGAGCCTTTTAAAATCAAATTATAATATAAATCTAAATGTTATCATTTTCTTGATTAGCAGAACTATCATTCGTTGATGCATCAAAAACTGATTCAGCATTTAAATCAGATTCTTGAGGAGCCATCAACGCAGCAGCTTCTTCTGCTGCAGATCTTTTATCTTCAATAATCACAGCATCACGATCAGCAGCTACTTTCTTAATTTGATGAGTTGCCCCACCTGTACCTGCTGGTATCAAACGTCCCACAATTACGTTTTCTTTTAAGCCAATCAACTTATCTTTCTTACCACGCGTTGCTGCATCTGTTAGAACACGAGTTGTTTCTTGGAAAGACGCTGCTGAAATAAATGAACGNGTTTGCAGAGATGCTTTTGTGATGCCTAAGAGAATTGGGCCACCAGTTGCAGGTTCGCGACCAGCATCTACAGCTTTTTGACATGCTTCATCAAATTCTGCTTTGTCTACTTGCTCGCCTTTTAATAGTGTTGTGCCACCACTTGTTGTGATTTCCCATTTTTGCAACATTTGACGAACTATAACTTCAATGTGTTTATCATTAATCTTCACACCTTGAAGTCGATAAACATCTTGGACTTCGTCAATCATATAATCAGCTAATGCTTCAACACCCATAATATTTAAAATATCGTGAGGCGCAGGATTACCATCCATGATGTATTCACCTTTTTGGATGAAGTCACCTTCTTGGACAGGAATATGCTTACCTTTTGGAACCATATATTCTGTTTTGATTTCTGAATCGTCTGCAGATACTACATTAACTCGTCGCTTGTTCTTGAAGTCACGTCCAAATTCAACATAACCATCCATTTCAGCAATTATGGCGTGATCTTTTGGTCTACGTGCTTCAAAAAGTTCTGCAACACGTGGCAAACCACCCGTAATATCTTTTGTTTTTGCACCTTCACGAGGAATACGTGCAACAACATCACCAGCCTCAATAGCTTGGCCATCTTCTACAGATAAAATTGCATCAACAGACATGGCATATTGGATTGGATTGCCTGCATCATTTATTACTGGATCTCCAGTTTTAGTATCAGCTACAATTATTGATGGCTTCAAATCCGAACCTTGCTTTGCAGAACGCCAATCAGTTACGATTTTTTGGCTAATGCCAGTTGCGTCATCAGTCACATCACGTACGGAAATACCAGAAACAAGATCTACAAGTTTAGTTATACCACCTTTGTCAGCAATGATTGGTAATGTATATGGATCCCATTCGTATAATTTATCACCACGTGCAACTTTATCACCTGATTTAACCAATACTTTAGTACCATAATCCATTTTATGGATAACAGCATCCTGCCCATTTTCATCAACAACCACTAACTCAACGTTACGGCCCATAACGATTTGCTCGCCGTCTCGATTTATAAGTATATTAGCTTTTCTAATGTCAATTGTCCCAGCTTGGCTAGCGTCTTGGAATGATTGCTGACCACCCTGCGCAACACCACCAATGTGGAAAGTACGCATTGTAAGCTGCGTTCCTGGTTCACCGATAGACTGTGCAGCAATAATTCCAACTGCTTCACCTGGATTTACACCATGCCCACGAGCTAAATCACGCCCGTAACATGCTGCACAAATACCATCATCTGATTCACAAGTTAGTGGTGATCTTATTTGTATTGAGACTAAATTAGCTGCATCAATTGTGTCTGCTTGTCTTTCATCTACAAGATCATTGCACTTCCCTAATGTTTCACCAGTAGCAGGATGTATCACATCTTCAGCAAGTACTCTTCCAAGAATTCGCTCAGCCATTGAAGAAACAACTTCTCCATCATTTACAGCAGCACGTGCCGTAATTGATTTATCAGTTCCACAATCCCATTCACGGACAATACAATCTTGAGCAACGTCGACCAAACGACGAGTTAAATAACCTGAATTTGCTGTTTTCAAGGCAGTATCAGACAGACCCTTACGAGCACCGTGAGTAGAGTTGAAATACTCTAGAACCGAAAGGCCTTCTTTAAAGTTAGAGATAATTGGAGTTTCAATAATTTCGCCATTTGGCTTTGCCATCAACCCACGCATACCGCCAAGCTGCTTCATCTGAGTAACAGACCCACGAGCACCTGAATGTGCCATCATGTAAACAGAGTTTGGTTCCATTTCAGAACCATCATCAGTTTTCTTCATTGATGAAATACTATCCATCATGGCATCTGTTACTTTTTCGTTTGCTTTTGACCAAGCATCAACAACTTTGTTGTATTTTTCACCCTGAGTGATCAATCCATCCATATATTGTTGTTCGAAACCCTTCACATAATCACGAGTTTCATTAACTAGTGACCATTTTGTTTCTGGAATAATCATGTCATCTTTACCAAAAGATATACCTGCTTTGAATGCTTCACGGAAACCCAAGGTCATAATATGATCACAGAATATTACAGACTCTTTTTGGCCACAATAACGATATACACTATCAATTATTTCACCAACTTCTTTTTTACGTAATAATCGGTTAATCAAGCTATAAGGTGCTTTATGATTTAATGGTAAAACAGTGCTCAACCTTACTCGCCCAGGTGTCGTTTCAAAACGCTCCCANACAACTTCACCTTCTTCATTTACTTGCTCAACTCGACAAGTAATTTTTGAATGTAAGTGAACCTTACCAGTGTCTAACGCATGCTCAACCTCTTGAGGATTTGCAAATGTCATTCCTTGGCCAATCATGCCCTCGCGCTCTAAAGTCACATAATACAAACCTAAGATCATATCCTGTGAAGGAACAATGATTGGTTTACCATTCGCAGGAGATAAAACGTTGTTTGTAGACATCATAAGAACACGCGCTTCTAATTGTGCTTCCAATGAAAGAGGAACGTGAACAGCCATTTGGTCGCCATCAAAATCAGCATTAAATGCTGAGCAAACTAAAGGATGTAACTGTATTGCTTTACCTTCAATAAGTACTGGTTCAAATGCTTGTATACCCAAACGGTGCAGTGTAGGTGCACGGTTTAGCATCACTGGATGTTCACGGATAACTTCATCCAAAATATCCCATACTTCAGGACGCTGTTTCTCAACAATTTTCTTTGCCTGCTTGACTGTTGAAGACAGTCCCTTGGCTTCTAAACGAGAGTAAATAAATGGTTTGAATANTTCTAAAGCCATTTTTTTAGGCAAGCCACATTGATGTAATTTTAGCTCAGGGCCCGTAACAATTACAGAACGCCCAGAAAAATCTACACGCTTACCTAATAAGTTTTGTCTGAAACGACCTTGCTTACCTTTAAGCATATCAGAAAGTGATTTCAACGCACGTTTATTAGCGCCTGTNATTACTCTTCCACGGCGTCCATTATCAAACAATGCATCAACAGATTCTTGAAGCATTCTTTTTTCGTTACGAACAATAATATCTGGGGCGCGTAATTCAATTAAACGCTTCAAACGGTTATTACGATTTATTACACGACGATAAAGGTCATTTAAATCTGATGTAGCAAAACGACCACCATCAAGTGGTACTAAAGGACGTAGTTCTGGTGGTATTACTGGCAATACTGTCATTACCATCCACTCTGGGCGATTACCTGAGTCAATAAATGCTTCAACAACCTTCAAACGTTTNATGATTTTCTTTGGTTTTAATTCACCAGTAGCTTCAGCTAACTCATCACGTAACTGTTCTGCTTCTGCATCTAAATCAATGTTTGATAACATTTCACGAATAGCTTCTGCACCTATTCCCGCATTAAATGCATCTTCACCAAACATATCTTGGGCATCTAAGAACTCTTCTTCAGACATCATTTGTCCATAGTTCAGATCGGTCAAACCAGGCTCTATAACTACGTATTGTTCAAAATATAAAACTCTTTCCAACTCACGCAATGTCATATCTAACATAAGGCCAATACGTGAAGGTAATGACTTTAAAAACCAAATATGAGCGACTGGTGATGCTAAATCGATATGTCCCATACGTTCACGACGTACTTTTTGAAGCGTTACTTCAACACCACATTTTTCACATACTACACCACGGTATTTCATGCGTTTATATTTGCCACATAAACATTCGTAATCTTTAATCGGGCCAAATATTCTTGCACAAAACAAACCATCACGTTCAGGTTTAAATGTACGATAGTTAATGGTTTCTGGCTTTTTTATCTCACCAAATGACCATGACAGGATCCGTTCAGGTGACGCCAAAGATATTTGAATTTCATCAAACGTCTTTGGAGGCTGGACGGGATTAAACGGGTTATTCGTGATTTCTTGGTTCATTTTCTAGATCCTAATCTCGAGTTCAGTTAAAGGAGTAGGCGCGAACGCCTACTCACTCTCCGCATCCAGCAGTTGGATATTCAGACCCAAACTACGGATTTCTTTAATAAGCACGTTGAAACTTTCTGGTATTCCAGCTTCAAAGTTATCTTCACCTTTGACAATGCTTTCATATACTTTCGTACGGCCAGCAACGTCATCAGATTTAACAGTTAACATTTCTTGTAATGTATATGCAGCACCATATGCTTCTAATGCCCACACTTCCATTTCACCAAAACGTTGTCCACCAAACTGTGCTTTACCACCAAGTGGTTGCTGAGTAACCAAAGAGTATGGTCCAGTTGATCGTGCGTGAATCTTATCATCAACCAAATGGTGAAGCTTCAAGATGTATTTCATACCAACTGTAACAGGTCGGTTAAATTGCTCACCAGTTCGGCCATCAAACAAAATAGATTGTCCAGATGTGTCTAAGCCTGCACGTGTTAACATATCATTAACATCAGCTTCTTTCGCACCATCAAACACTGGAGTTGCAATTGGAACACCTTTAGTAACATTACCAGCCGCCTCTAAGAAATTATCCTTTGGCATATCTTTTAAAACTTCATCATAAAGTTCGTCACCATAAGCAATTTTCATTGCATCTTGAACAGGTGACATATCACCAGAGCGGCGATATTCTTGTAGTGATAAGTCAATAGATTTACCTAAGTTTCTAGCTGCCCAACCCATATGAGTTTCAAGAATTTGGCCAACATTCATACGTGATGGAACNCCTAGAGGATTCAAGCAGAAGTCTACAGGAGTACCATCTGCTAAGAATGGCATATCTTCTTGAGGGACTACTTTAGAAATCACACCTTTGTTGCCGTGACGTCCAGCCATTTTATCACCTGGCTGTAATTTACGTTTTACAGCGATGAAAACTTTTACCATTTTCATAACACCTGGAGGTANATCATCTCCTCGTCTAACCTTTTCAACTTTATCTTCAAAACGAGCATCTAAAGCTCCTTTTTGTAAGTCATATTGCTTATTTAAGGACTCCATGTTCGCCACATCAGCTTCATCTTCTAATGCAAGCTGCCACCACTGTCCTTTTGACAGTGATTCAAGAAGATCATCATCAATCAATGAACCCGATTTTACGCCTTTTGGTCCTTTAATTGCCTTTTTTCCAGCAATCATTGATTTTAATCTAGCATAAGTATTACGATCCAAAATACCTACTTCATCATCACGGTCTCTTGCTAATCGTTCAACTTCTTCTCGCTCAATTTGCAGAGCACGTTCATCTTTTTCAATGCCATGGCGGTTGAATACACGCACTTCAACAACAGTGCCGTAGTCTCCCGGTGGTAATCTTAGAGATGTGTCTCGAACATCAGATGCTTTTTCGCCAAAAATAGCTCTTAACAACTTCTCTTCGGGTGTCATTGGGCTTTCACCTTTTGGTGTAATTTTCCCAACTAATATATCAGAAGGTCCAACCTCTGCACCAATATAGACAATGCCTGCTTCATCCAAATTACGTAAGGCTTCTTCCCCAACATTTGGAATATCTCGAGTAATTTCTTCAGGGCCTAACTTTGTATCACGCGCAGCAACTTCAAACTCTTCAATATGTACAGATGTAAATACGTCATCTTTAACGATACGTTCAGATATTAGTATTGAATCTTCGTAGTTGTAACCATTCCAAGGCATAAACGCTACGAGAACATTTTTACCTAATGCTAATTCACCAATATCAGTTGATGGACCATCAGCTACAACTTCACCCATAGACACACGATCGCCAACTTTAACAAGTGGTCTTTGGTTAATACATGTGTTTTGGTTTGAGCGCTGGAATTTACGTAGCCTGTAGATATCAACACCAGGATCACCAGCGTCCATTGCGTCAGTTACTCTAACAACAATTCTAGTTGCGTCCACTTGGTCGATAATACCACCACGAGCTGCTGTAATAGCAGCCCCAGAGTCACGGGCTACTACTTCTTCGATACCAGTTCCAACATACGGAGCATCAGCCTTTAACAAAGGAACTGCTTGGCGTTGCATGTTTGATCCCATTAATGCTCTGTTAGCATCATCATTTTCAAGGAATGGAATTAGTGATGCAGCAACAGATACCAACTGTTTCGGTGAAACATCAATATAATCAATATTTTCTGGTGTATTTAACATATACTCACCAGCCTGGCGTGTAGAAACCAGATCATTAGCAAATTTGCCACCGTCATCCAATTTCGCATTTGCCTGAGCTACGGTATACCTCATTTCCTCTGTTGCTGACATATATTGCACTTCATCAGTAACTTTTCCATCATCCACACGACGGTAAGGCGTTTCAATAAAGCCATACTTATTTACTCTTGCGAAAGATGCTAAAGAGTTAATCAAACCAATATTTGGGCCTTCAGGTGTCTCAATTGGGCACATACGGCCATAATGNGTTGGATGAACGTCACGAACTTCAAAGCCTGCGCGTTCACGAGTTAAACCTCCTGGTCCAAGAGCAGATAGACGGCGCTTGTGTGTCACTTCTGATAATGGATTAGTTTGGTCCATAAATTGAGAAAGTTGAGAAGATCCAAAGAATTCACGAACAGCCGCTGCAGCTGGTTTAGCATTAATTAGATCCTGAGGCATAATGTTATCTATTTCAACAGAAGACATCCGCTCTTTGATAGCACGCTCCATGCGCAAAAGCCCAACACGATATTGGTTTTCCATCAATTCGCCAACTGATCTTACACGTCTGTTTCCGAGGTGATCAATGTCATCTATGTCACCTTTGCCATCACGCAATTCAACCAATGCTTTCACTACGCCAATTATGTCTTCTTTGCGCAATGTACGTTGTGTATCTTCAGCATCTAGCTGTAAACGCATGTTCATTTTAACACGACCAACAGCTGAAAGATCATAACGTTCAGAGTCAAAGAATAATGTATCAAAAAGTGCTGATGCAGCATCGACGGTCGGTGGCTCACCAGGACGCATTACTCGATAAATATCCATTAATGCTGTATCACGGCCCATATTTTTATCTATGGACATGGTATTCCTAATGTATGGACCTACATTTATGTTATCAATATCAAGAGTTGGAATATTTGTTACTCCAGCTTCTAGAAGCTCATGTAAAGTTCCACCATTAACAACACCTTCTTTGTCATATTCTAATGTAAGCTCATCTCCAGCTTCTACATAGATGGCACCAGTTTCTTCGTTTATGATATCTTGAGAAACGTAACGTCCTACGATTGTATCGAAAGCTACACGTATTTCTGTCACCTTACCTTCTTCAATTAATTTCTTAACCGTTCTAGGTGTGACCTTAGTTCCTGCTTCTGCGATAACCTTGCCCGTTTTCGCATCAATAATATCTTCAGTTGGCTTTGTACCTCTTACGCGCTGTGGAAAAAACTTTGTTACCCAAGCATTTTTCTTTTTTTCAAACTTATAATCAACTGTGTCATAATATGCAGAACAAACACCTTCTTGGTCCAATCCCAGCGCATATAACAATGTAGTTACAGGTAATTTTCGNCGACGGTCGATGCGAGCGTATACAACATCTTTTGCATCAAATTCAAAATCCAACCATGAACCACGATATGGGATTATACGAGATGCAAAAAGTAATTTACCTGATGAGTGCGTTTTTCCACGATCATGGTCAAAAAATACTCCAGGTGATCTGTGCATTTGTGAAACAACAACACGTTCAGTTCCATTGACAACGAATGTACCGTTAGGTGTCATAAGTGGTAGATCACCCATAAACACATCTTGCTCTTTAATGTCTTTTACAGACCTAGCACCAGTATCTTCATCAACATCAAAAACAATCAATCGTAGTGTAACTTTGAGTGGTGCAGAATATGTCATATCACGTTGCATACATTCCTCAACGTCATATTTTGGCTTTTCTAGATCATATTTTACATATTCTAATACAGCTGTTTCATTAAAATCTTTAATTGGAAAAACCGATTGAAATACAGCGTTAATTCCCTCACCATCTAATGGTTGAGATTGATCGCCAGAATTCAAAAAGAGATCATACGAACTCTTTTGTACCTGTATAAGATTTGGAATGTCCAAAACTTCACGGATTTTACCATAATATTTGCGGATACGTTTTATACCTGAATGCGTCTGAGCCATGCTCGTCTTCACCTTTTCTAATGTTCACGTCATAGTTTGTGCGGGCATCACAACCTAATCGGCCACATGAAACAAAGTTCATCCTATTCTTGCTAAAGTGCCACCTTTAGCTCCCGAATGAACCCTGTCTAAAACAAAGCCTCTCACAAAGGCTCTCTTTAAGACAGGAGTGGCTGGTTCTAAATAAATAGAACCAGCCATAATAATAACACCCTAAGGTGTATAAATTATTTTAATTCAACTTCTGCACCAGCAGCTTCAAGTTGCTTCTTCAACTCTTCAGCTTCTGACTTAGAAACNCCTTCTTTAACTGCTTTTCCGCCAGCTTCTACAAGATCTTTAGCTTCTTTCAAGCCTAGACCAGTAATGCCACGAACTTCTTTGATGACGTTGATCTTTTTGTCACCAGCAGATTTTAGAATAACGTCAAATTCGTCTTTTTCTTCTTCAGCTGCAGTGTCTCCAGCTGCAGCCATAACAACAGCTCCGCCAGCAGCAGGCTCAATGCCGTACTCATCTTTAAGAAGTGTTTTTAGTTCTTGTGCTTCCAAAAGCGTTAATGCAACGATTTCTTCTGCAAGTTTNTTGATATCAGCCATTTGATATTTCCAGTTCAATTTTAAATTCTGTTTTTCCAGTGATGCTCGCATTTACGAACACCGGCATTTCCATTTGCAATTAAGCAGCTTTCTCTTCAATTGTTTCTAAAATAGAAGCAATATTAGAGGCAGGCGCACCAACGGCTCCCGCGATGTTTGAGGCAGGTGCAGCAATACAACCAACGATAGAAGCAATAAGCTCCTCACGTGATGGCATGGCGGCAACGGCTTTAACACCAGCGCGATCCAATGCATTATCTCCCATAGACCCACCAAGAATTACGAGCTTGNCGTTTTCTTTAGCATATTCTTCCGTCACTTTCGCGGCGGCTACGGGGTCTTCTGAGAAAGACAATACAGTCATTCCATCCAATAAACCTGAGATACTTTCACATGGCTTACCTTCAAGAGCGATTTTGGCGAGCTTATTTTTGGCTACACGTACAGAACCTCCAACATCACGCATGCGTGAGCGGAAGTCTTGCATTTCTGCAACTGTTATGCCGGCATAGTGAGATACTACAACAACACCAGAGTCCGTGAAGATTTGTCCTAGTTCTTTGACTAAGGCTTCTTTTTGGGCTCTATCCACAGTGTTTCTCCAAATTATAGGAAACGAAATGTTTCCCGGCTCAGTTTAACTAATCCTCAAGGATCAGCAGTTAGGGTCCTAATTACGGGCCCCTTCCAAAATCACCCGAGGCAATGCCAGAGGTATAATTTGTTCGGTTCCCATCTCAGGCAGGGATTATTTTGCAGCAGCAAAACCCACCATCTCGGACAGTATCAAAACAATATCGACGAATCGATATAGTTAAGAATGGTTGGTATATAGGTGGGTTTACTTCACTTGTGAAGGGGTAAGCTTTTATTATGATTGAAAATTTACATTTATTTTTTNAATTTAATTTGAGACAGTGTCTATAATGTACAAATACTAACACATAATNATTTTAATTTAAGATAATAACTGCATCTAATACAACAAAGGGCCCTATAAAATATAGAGCCCTTTTAAATTAATATAATTTAGGTTTTAAGCACCAGCAGCTGCATCAACGTCCAATGTTACTGCTGGACCCATTGTAGAAGATAATACAATCTTTTTAATGTATGCACCCTTTGCACCTTCAGGTTTAGCTTTTCGCACTGCATTTACAAATGCTTGAACATTTTCTGCAAGCTTATCTTCGCTAAAAGAAGCTTTGCCAACACCCGCATGTATTACGCCTGCTTTTTCTACTTTAAACTGCACTTCACCACCTTTAGCTGCTTCAACGGCTGATTTAACATCCATCGTTACAGTACCTACACGTGGGTTAGGCATTAAATTTCTTGGCCCAAGTACTTTACCTAATCGCCCAACAACACCCATCATGTCAGGAGTTGCTATACAACGATCAAAATCAATTGTTCCACCCTGGACAATTTCCATTAGGTCCTCGGCGCCAACAATATCAGCGCCAGCCGCTTTAGCTTCATCTGCTTTTGCATCACGTGCAAATACTGCAACACGCATCGTTTTACCTGTACCATTTGGTAGGCCCACAACACCTCTGACCATTTGATCAGCATGTCTGGGATCTACACCAAGGTTCATTGCTATATCAATTGTCTCATCAAATTTTGAAACTGCATTAGCCTTTACCAAGGATACCGCTTCTGAAATTGATAAGGTTGCTTTGCCTTCAAATGAAGCACGAGCAGCTGTTGTTCTTTTTCCAAATTTAGCCATTACTTCACCTCAATTCCCATAGAACGCGCTGAGCCAGCTATGATTTTCATAGCTGCTTCAATATCGTTTGCATTCAAATCTTTCATTTTAGCCTCTGCAATTTCTTGCAGCTGTTTCTTAGAGACAGAGCCTACTACTTCACGGCTAGGTGTTTTTGCACCTGACTTTAATTTTGCAGCTTTTTTAAGAAAGTATGAAGCAGGTGAAGTTTTGATATCCATTGTAAAAGACTTATCAGCATAATATGTAATGACAGTCGGGCATGGTGCACCATTTTCAAGTTCTTGTGTTTTTGCATTAAAAGCTTTGCAAAATTCCATGATATTNATTCCGCGTTGACCCAAAGCTGGGCCCACCGGTGGTGATGGGTTGGCTGCTCCTGCAGGGATCTGCAGTTTCATAGTGCCAGCAATCTTTTTAGCCATATTGGCCTCCTTTAGCTCCGATCCTCCAGGCCGCGTGCCCTTTGGAACAATTTGGTGTGGTACGGTCATCACCGCGCGCGATGATTTCCTCCCACATGCACATCACAAGATTATGTTTGTTTCATAACCTGAGTGAATTCTAGTTCGACAGGCGTAGCCCGTCCAAAAATTGATACAGTAACTTTCAAGCGAGAGTTTTCTTGATCTACCTCTTCAACCATTCCAGCAAAGCCTTCAAATGGCCCTTCAGTTACATTAACTTGTTCACCAATATCAAAAGTAATTAAGTTGCGCGGATTTTCTACGCCTTCTTCAACTTGGTTTAGAATAAATGCTACTTCTTTATCTCGCATTGGGCTTGGTTTACCTGGTTGACCCAAAAAACCTGTTACTCGATTAATGTTATTAATTAAATGATAACCCTTTTCAGACATGTCCATACGTACAAGTAAGTAACCAGGCATAAATCTACGTTCAGCTGTTACTTTTTTTCCACGACGTACTTCTATAACTTCTTCAGTCGGCACTAAAACCTGCTCGATTTCATCTTGCATGCCTTCTTGCTCGACCGCTTCATTGATTAATTCAGCAACTTTTTTTTCAAAGTTGGAAAGAACGCTTACTGAATACCATCTTTTAGCCATAGCTTTTATGCCTCTACTAGGACTTCATTCAGTCCGTTAATTCATTTACTTTCAAGCCGTTAAGAGACCTGACTACCAAAACAAAAGGCACGCATATAGAATCGTCGCGTGCCATTTTAATTCGATTTATCGGCGTTTAGCGCCGAAATCGTGTTAATTCAAGTACCTATACCCAGAATTATGTTTAAACCTAATTTTATAATTTGGTCTGCACCAAAAAAGAAAATTGCAACCAAAGTAGCCATTATGAATACCATTACGGTAGTTATGGTTGTTTCTCGGCGGTTTGGCCAAACAACTTTAGAAACTTCTGCTCTTACTTGCTGCATAAATTGCAAGGGGTTAGTACGTGCCATGATGCACTCCTATGTCTAATCAAATGTTGTGATACAGCGCATGCCATAGAATTTCAAGGCATGACATTGTCATAATTCTTAATATTTTCAGTATATCATAAAATAATATTCTGTCGAAATTAATATCTTATTCACGTATTGATGCAATAATTTCCATCATAGCATCTCCAGGAATAAAACCTCCAATTAATCTATCTCCAATTACAAACGAAGGAGTGCCTGTGAATTGTAAAGCATCAGCTAAATCACGTGAAGTTTGAATATGTTCAAAAACATTTGGGTCATTCATATCAATAAGTAATTTTTCTACGTCTAATCCAATTCTTNTAGCAATTTGNATTACTGAAATTTNATTTAGTTGTTGCGCAGACATTAGTTCTTCATGAAAAACTTTATATTTATTTTGAGCGCGCGAAGCTAAAGCAGCCCTACTCGCAAATATTGACCCTTCAGATAAAATTGGAAATTCACGGTAAACTATTCGAATATTTTTATCATTGCTTAATACTTCCTTTACGGCGGTCATTGCTCTTTTGCAGTAACCACAATTATAGTCAAAAAATTCTACTATTGTAATATCAGCATCCGGGCTGCCGTATGATGGCGCATTAACATCAGTTGTTAGTATTTCTTTGTTATTTAGATATGCTTGTTTTTTGGAAGTTTCTTTATTTGCCTCATCAAGATCTCTTAAAAGATTAATCGCATCCATTACAATCTGTGGATTTTCCAAAATAGCTTCTAATGCTAATTTTTTAATATCATTTTCACTCAAAGATTCTGAAACTACAGGACTAACATTGATAAATGTTGCCATAAGAAAAGTCATAATAAATTTACGCAAATCAATTTTCCTTTATTTTCCATTATCCTTTTACAAAATAAATCAGATAATAGTACAGAGTAATTTGAGCTCTATTAATTTTGATTATGAATTTCTTATTTTTTCATAACATGGGCAACTCACTAAATGATTATTTACAATTCCACACGCTTCCATCCATGCATATACGATTGTGGGGCCGCAAAAATTAAACCCACGGGATTTTAAATCTTTTGATATCTTTATTGACAAGTCAGTAAATTTTGGGACGTCAGNCATANATATAAACTTATTTTGTATTGGTTTTCCATCTACAAAATCCCACACATAATTATTAAATCCAATCGAAGATTCAATATCTTGCCAAATTTGTGCGCCTTTAATTGTAGAAACGATTTTATTTCGATTTCTTACAATTCCCTTGTTAAGCATCAAACTTTCTATGTCTTTTTGGGTAAACTCAGAAACTTCGTATGGATTAAATCCTTTAAAAGCCTCACGAAAATTATCTCTTTTCTTCAAAATTGTAAGCCAGCTTAATCCTGCCTGAAAACCGTCTAATACAAGCTTTTCCCATAAACGNTGAGATGAATATTCAGGAACACCCCATTCATTATCATGATAACTCACATATAGTGGATCAGTCCCACACCATTCGCAGCGATGCATTTTCAAATTATTATATTTAGTCAGATAATCTAATTATTTCTTCTTTTATTTTTAATTTTTTTAACTTCAAAGTTTTTAAATCTAATGAGTCAATTGAAGGAATTCTTTGTGAACGCTCAAGTTGTTGAGAAAGGTTCGCGTGTTTNTGTTTTAGTTCTGTTACATAAGAACTGATTGCCATTATTAATCTCCTGTTTTTACTATTTACTGCATAATTATTTATATTTTAAATTGAACCACAAAAGATTTTTTCTGTCATATAAATTTTTTATAATTTCAATTTTTGGTCAAATCTTGCCGAATAAAAAAAAATAATTTATGTCCTGGATAAATTTATTACTTTTAAAGAACTAATGCATGTCCCAGACGTAGAATATCATTTGCTTTTTTTGAATAATCACTTTTATCACCATTATGCATATCGCCATCATGTACAATAAACGGATCTAAAAGCTTCAAAGGACCTTTTGAGCCTTTTATGCACTGAACAATAATGCGTTTAGCAGGACGCGATTTTCTTGCAACAATTGGTAAAACAGAAATACTACCACAAGATATGGATAGTGAAGAAAGAATTTCAGGCAACCGTTCTGTTAAATGGATAATACTAAAGCTTCCACCTGACTTTAAACGTTTTAAGCTTATAGAAATCCAATCTGCTAAAGGAATAGTTTCAATATTTGCAGTAGATTTTTCTAGTCTTAATGGCTTTGATAATGTGCTAGGTATAAAAAAAGGTGGGTTTGTCATTACATGATCAAAACTCTTTTGACGAAATGTGCTAGGCAAATTATTCAAATCTGCATTAAGCACTTTGAAGTTTATGTTATTTTCAATCGCATTAGCTTCCGCCATAAAAGTATATTCTTCTTGTAATTCTATACCATGTAATGACAATCCTTGAATACGTGCACCCAAACACAAAGATGCAACACCAACTCCAGAACCAATATCTAAAATGGATTGTCCATTCTCTGCAGAAATGGAAGCCGCCAGAAAAACTGGGTCAGTTGCAGCACGATAACCATCAGAGGGTTGTGTGATTTTTAATTGCCCATTTAGAAATAAATCATGTGTCTTATTCATGTGCGAACCGGTAATTCAAAATCATTATCTTTTAATATTTTGTATGCCATGTAATAATCTTCATTAGCCACCATAATTCGCCTTGGCATAATTCCTATACTGCCTTCCAGTATACTCATATGGACGTCTAGAGCAAAACAAGTTATGTCTTCCCCCTTCAATAATGCTGTAGCAAAGCTTATTAATGTTGGGTCATTAGTTTTGAATAATTCTTTCATCTTATTGATTTAACCGATACAGATATACCGAGTCGAGACACCAAATTTGAGAATAACATTGCCACAAGAAAAACCACAAGATCAGTTAGCTAGCTTACTAAACCATGATATGGTTAAAGTTAACAGCTTAATAAAGAAACGAATGGCATCAGATGCCGCGCCTCGTATTCCAGAAGTTACTGAACACTTAATCGATGCCGGTGGTAAACGTTTACGCCCGTTACTTACACTTGCAGCCGCAGAAATGTGTGGCAACACATCTCCTTATCATATTCATTTAGCAGCAACTGTAGAGTTTATACATACCGCAACTTTATTACATGATGATGTGGTAGACGAAAGTAAACAACGCCGTGGACGCCCAACAGCAAATTTATTGTGGGACAATCAATCTTCAGTACTTGTTGGGGATTACTTATTTTCCAGATCATTTCAACTTATGGTAGAAACTGGCAACTTACGTGTCTTAGATATACTTGCAAATGCATCTGCGACAATTGCAGAGGGTGAAGTTTTACAATTAACAGTAGCACAAAATTTAAGCACAACAGAAGATACATATCTAAAAGTAATACGTGGAAAAACTGCTGCTCTCTTTGGAGCAGCATGTAAAGTTGGTGGCGTTATTTCAAATGCTGAAGAAAAAATAATAGACGCTTTAGCCTCGTATGGCGATGCCCTGGGCGTTTGCTTCCAAATAACTGATGACTTATTAGACTATAATGGCAGTTCGGCTGATTTAGGAAAAAGTATTGGTGACGATTTTCGTGAACGCAAGATGAGTCTACCTTTAATAAAAGTATTAAAAAAGTCTGATGTTACTGAAAAAGAATTCTGGAAAAGGACAATAGAAAAAGGTGACCAACAAGACGACGATCTGGATTTTGCATTAAAATTAATGACAAAACATAACGCACTCAAAGATACACATAATGATGCTAAATTTTGGGCTGAAAAAGCGAAAAAATCCATTTCTATTTTACCCAAAAGCAAATTGAGAAATATTTTAACAGAATTACCAGACTTTGTAGTTAACAGATTATCTTAGCCCATTATCACTGGCTGAACCCACCATTTCGGGTTCTCCAGAGATATCTTTTTAGCTGCTTTCTGCGCAAGTTCAAAGCTTTGAAACAAGCCAAAACATGTACCTCCAGATCCTGACATTCTTGAAAGTTCTGACCCACAAGAATTTAATACATCCAAAACATTTTTAATATTTGGAACTAGTTCAATTGCTGGGTTTTCTAAGTCATTTCGTAGATTACTCAAAAAATGAATTGTTTCNATAAATGATAATTTGTTTTTAGGTAAGCTGCCAATATCTTGGTTATATTTTGATTTTAAAGTTTTAAAAATTCTTAAAGTTGAAACTTTATCACCAGAATTTATTAATACCGCTGATAATTTTGGAAAAATCTCAATATCAGTTAATATTTCACCAATTCCTTGCATTCTTTGATTTGTAGACTTTATNCAAACAGGAACATCTGCACCAAGAGCTAATCCATTGTCGATTGGTAAAGAGGTGTTCCATAATTGAGCAAGGCCGCGCAAAGTAGCTGCTGCATCAGCTGATCCACCACCAATTCCTGCTGATACAGGTAAATTTTTTCTCAGAAAGATTTCTGCACCCTTCGATAAATCTAAANCTTTTGCAGCGTTGAATATGATATTTTCCGAAATTGGAATACTATTTAAATCTTCACTGAAACGACCATCTAAAATTATTTCTAAATTTTGGTTACGCTTAAAAGTGAGTTCATCACCACAATCTGCAAACACTACAAGACTATCAAGCAAATGGTAGCCGTCCGTATTTTGGCCAGTTACATGTAAACAGAGGTTTATTTTAGCTTTTGCGATTTGCGTATTAAACACCTGATTTTACTTTTTCTTTTCTTCAGCTTGAACTTTATCCAAGCCAATATCTAATTTCTTTCTTATTCTTATTAGCTCTTTTTCTTCAGGATCAAAAGAAATTGCACGCTTCCATTGAAACCTTGCTTCTCTTTTTCTACCAACTTTCCAATAGACGTCACCTAAGTGATCATTAACAATTGGGTCATCAGGCATCAGCTCTACCGCACGTTCCATTGGATGGATAGCATCTTCAAAATTACCTAAAGTAAACAAACTCCAGCCCAAACTATCAATAATAAATCCACTATTTGGTCGTGCAGCGACAGCTTTTTCGATCATATCTCGAGCTTCTTGAAGATTTTTATTTTTTTCGACTAATGAATATCCCAGGTAATTTAAAATTAAAGGCTGATTTGGTGATAGATCTAATGCCTTTCTAAAATTCATTTCAGCCCGCGGCCAATTACCTAATCGTTCATTACAAATACCTAGAGAATAAAATAAAAACCAATGACTCGAATTGGGTTTTCCTATTAAACTTTGAGTTTTATCGTATGCACTCCGTGCTAAAGTAAACTTTTTTTGGCCTCTATAAGCATCTCCCAGAGACATTAATACTCTGGTGCTATCTTTATAATCAACTGATAATTTCTTCAAAGCATCAATTGCTAAATCTGGTTCATCTGCAGCAATTAAAGTTTCAACACGTCCAATTTCAGCACTTAAATATAAACCATTATCTTTTTGTATTTTTTCGTAATTTTCGATTGCTAAATCAAATTGTTTTTGATCTCGTAATAATTCGGAAGTTAATAATATCGTTTCTGCATTATTAGGCCGTAAATTCTGTGCTAATCTTCCATATAGTAAACTAGTTTGATCATTCTCTGAACCATTTAAAGCAAATGCCAATGTGAATAATACTTCAGCAATACCCTGTTTTGCAGAAGTTACGTAATTGTATGTTGATGAACNATTTTGAATCTTTTGGCGAAGTATATCTAATTCTTTATCCTGACCTTTTAAGGCCATATTATCTATAAGCTCTAAGGCCTCTTTTTCTTTTGACAATTCAGCCATTATTTGAGCATGCGCAATCAAACTTCCACGCGTTAAACGTAACGAACCATTTGCATTACCTGAAAGTATTTTATCAGCTGTTTCAAAATCACCAACAGCAGCTAGAGCTAAAGCTTTATGATACTGGCCAAATAATCTCAGCGTAGAGTTACTCTTCATTTTATCAAAAGTTTTTAAAACAGAACTCATCTTCCCACGTCCAAGTTCAGTCCAACCATTTAAGAGTCCAAATAATAACTCAGTATAATTTTCTTCATTTCTTTTTAGTATTTTGTGAGCTAAGCCATATCTTTCATTTTTGATGTGATCTGCAAATATGAGTAAATCAGCAAGTTGGTTATTATTAGAATTTGAAGTAATTTCTTTAGCATAGTTAGTTGCTGTGCGTACGTCACCCATTGATAAATTAGACAACATTGCATTATATTTTATATACTGATTTTGAGGATCTAATAATAGTGTTTCAGCAAAGTATTTTGATGCAGCAACATAATCTCCACGCATTGCCGCATTAGAACCCGCCAAATAAGATCCTGCTAAACTTTTTGAATGCGCAACAGACGCACAAAATCCTATAGTAATAGAAATGACGCAAAAAGCTGTTTTAAGTATCATAGTAATTTTAACCTAAGGTAATATAATCTAATGCTACCCAATGGATTAGATGTCTGCAATGTACCATTATGATTTTATTATCAAAAAATTTTAATAAAATTACATATTAGGATAATTAGGCCCGTCTCCACCTTGTGGTGTTACCCATGTTATGTTTTGGCTTGGATCTTTAATATCACAGGTTTTACAATGTACACAATTTTGTGAATTGATTTGGAATTTAGGATTAGAGCCGTTGTCGTCTCGTATAATTTCATAAACACCCGCTGGACAATATCTTTGAGCAGGTTCTGAATATAACGGCAAATTCGTATCTACTGGTATAGAAGAATCAGCAAGTTTTAGATGAACCGGTTGACCTTCTGCATGGTTAGTTCCAGAGAAACTTACATTTGTTAATCTGTCAAAACTTAATTTTCCATCTGGCTTCGGGTATTCAATTTGAGGATAGTCAGCAGCTTTGCCTGTACTATCTGCATCTGTTTTCCCATGTTTTACTGTCCCAAAAATGCTAAACTTTAAAATAGTTTGGCACCACATATCAAAACCACCCAAAATAACTCCTAAGAATGACCCATATTTTGCACGCAATGGAGCAACATTTCTTACTATACTTAAATCTTTGCCAACAGGACCAGTTTTTAACATTTTATCATAATCTACTAACACATCTCCCGCTCGCCCAGCCTTTATAGCCGCAACAACAGCTTCAGCTGCATGCTGACCAGAATACATTGCATTATGATTCCCTTTAATTCTGGGTAAATTTACAAGTCCTGCAGAACATCCTAGCAACGCTCCTCCTGGAAAAACCGTATCAGGAATTGACTGAAAACCACCTTTTGTAACAGCACGTGCACCATATGAAATTCTCTTTCCTCCCTCTAGTACTTTAGCTATTTTTGGGTGATGTTTCCAACGTTGGAATTCCATATATGGAAAAAGATGTGGATTTTTATAATTAAGATCCACAATAAAACCCACATAAACTTGATTATTTTCTAAATGGTACATGAAAGATCCACCACTATCTTTTGACATTGGCCAGCCCATTGTGTGAGTTACTTCACCTTCATTATGATTTTCCGGCTTAACTTCCCATATTTCTTTCATACCAAGACCAAATTTTGGAACATCGCTTTTGGCATCTAATTTATATTTTGAGATCACTTCTTTTGACAGACTGCCACGAACACCCTCTGATAAAAGTACATATTTACCATGAAGTTCCATGCCTGGCTCATAACCAGCACCTTCAGTACCGTCTGCATTCTTGCCAAATTCTCCCGCAACAACCCCTTTCACTTCTCCATCCTCACCGTAAACCAATTCAGAGCATGACATACCTGGGAAAATTTCCACTCCAATACTTTCAGCTTGTTCTGCCATCCAACGGCATACATTTCCCATCGAGACGATATAGTTTCCATGATTGTTCATAAGTGGCGGCATTAAAAAATTTGGTATTTTAGATGCTTTTGTCTCTGTTAAATTTAAAAATATATCTTCTTTAACTTCTACTTTGATTGGCGCACCTTTTTCTTTCCAATCAGGTATCAAAGCATTTAATGCACTTGGATCAAGTACAGCACCAGATAAAATATGAGCACCAACTTCAGAACCTTTTTCCAAAACAACGACATCTAAATTAGAATCTAATTGTTTAATTTTTATAGCAGCTGATAATCCTGCCGGCCCTGCACCAACAATTACTACATCATATGGCATGCTTTCGCGTTCAGTATTGCTCATTTTTCCCCCAGAGAGATCTAAAGTGATTATTTTCTATAACTTTATAGATCAAAAATTAAGTTATCGACAACCACAACACGACATAAGTTTTACTTACACGACTTCATAAAGACAACTTGCGTGTTCCTGCACATGAATTTATGGTTAAATCTTGTAATAAACTAAAGAGTTCGACAATGGACAAGATACCTATGACGCCCGCTGGCTTCAAGTCAGCTGATAATGAGTTAAAACAACTAAAATCCGTAGATCGGCCATCAGTTATTAAAGCTATTGCTGAAGCTCGTGAACACGGTGACCTTTCAGAAAATGCTGAATACCACTCAGCACGTGAGCTTCAATCTCATATTGAAGGTCGAATCAAAGAATTAGAAGCAATTATTAGTTTGGCTCAAATTATAGATGTATCTAAACTCTCAGGTAACGTAAAATTTGGAGCCACAGTACACTTAGTAGATGAGGACACTGATGCAGAACGAACATTGCAAATTGTTGGAGAGCATGAAGCCAATATCGAAAATAATCAAATTAATATGAATTCACCCATTGCTCGTGCACTCATTGGCAAAGAAGAAGGAGATAGCGTTGAAGTGCGAACTCCTGGTGGTGTTAAAAGTTATGAAATTTTATCTGTAAAATTTATCTAATTTTAAAAGGGAATATATTTTACTGTATTCCCTTTTTCTACGTTTTCTGTGTTATGATCTAATGCTACTAAACCTTCTGCCCAAGATAACCCAGATATTCTACCTGACCCTTCAGATTTGAAAATTTCAGCGTGCCCATCAATATTTAGCCTAGCACGCAGATACTCAGTACGCCCTGGTTTTTTATTTTTTGAAAAAGCAGCTGGCACATTATAGCTAATAGGTTTGCGCCAACCCGATCCTGCTAAAAAACTAAAGGCAGGATATGCAAAAATATGGGCACAAACCATTGCGGCAACTGGATTACCAGGCAAACCTAGAATGGGTGTATTACTCCACAATGCAAGTGCCAATGGGCGCCCAGGTTTCAAAGCAATACGCCATGTTTGCAAGTTAGCTTTTTGCACTAATAGCTTAGATATATGATCCTCATCTCCAGCTGATGCTCCACCTGTAGTTAAAATGATATCTGCAATTTTTGCCGCTTTATTTAAAACAGTCTCAATTAAATCTTCATTATCTCCAACAATCCCAAAATCAAGGACAGTGTATCCCCATCTTTCTATTTGGGCTATTAGCATTGGCCTATTTGCATCCACGATTTGTGACTTGTGGCTATCATTGCCTAATTCAACTAACTCATCACCCGTTGTCATGATTGCAACTTTGAGTTGATCATAAACCTTAATTGTTTTTATTCCACTTGATGCTAAAACCCCCAAATCTGCTGGGCATACTCTTTTACCTTTTTGCAAAACAATTGAACCTGCTGAAATATCCTCACCTTGAGGACGAATATTTGCATATTTTTTTAATCCTGGATTAAAATAGATAATATTTTGAATTTTGTTCACATCTTCATCAAGAATTACAGTATCAACACCTTCTGGTATTTGAGCACCAGTTAATACACGCACTGCAGTACCGTCGGGCACTTTACCAGAAAAAGGGCTTCCCGCAGCTGAACGCCCAGAAATTAACTCCAATGCGATCTCACTTTTGCTTGATATGGTGTCCAATGCAAATCCGTATCCATCAACTGCTGAATTAGCAAACGGAGGATGATTAGTTGCAGCCAATACATCTTCAGCTAAAACTCTTCCAAAACCTTTGTTTACTGGAATTATTGAAGTATCTTTCATTTTTTTTAAACTTTGGTGAAGCTTTTCCAAGGCCTCATCAACAGGTGTCCAGTGAACGCCCCTGGGCATAACAAAACAATCATCTCTTAATGGAGGTGCTTTTGTCATTTTAAACCTTGATGCTCCAATATAAAATCAGCAATTCCAATTGTATCATTTAAATCAATATATGGAATACTGGCATTATCTATGGGAACATCAGATGCAATTAAACGTACAGAATTATCAGATTTATAAATGAAATTTTCATTATTTTCTGCTCTATGGCATTCCAATTTAGAATGTTGTTCTTTTTTGAATCCCTCAACTAAAATCAGGTCTACTGGTTTCATCATTGTTATTAGTTCAGCAAAACTTGGCTCTGGCTCACCTCTTAATTCGTGCATTAATGCCCATCTATTATTGGATGACAGCATAACCTCTGATGCTCCAGCTTGACGGTGTCTAAAACTATCTCGGCCTTGATGATCAATATCGAAAGAATGGTGCGCATGTTTTAAAGTAGATATTTTAAAACCTCGATTAGTCATTTCAGAAACCAAACGTTCCATTAATCCAGTTTTCCCAGAATCCTTCCATCCAATGACACCAAAAATATTCATTTTATTTCTCTATTTATAATTAGTTCAGCACTCAGCATATCTGAAGGAGTATTAATGTTAAAAAATGGATCATAAATTTTATTTTCCCATCCAACAGATTTCCATTTATTTCTTTTTACAAAAGCCATTACCTTTCGGACATCTCCTNAAAGAGCAGTCTTTAAATTTGAACNTAAATTTACATCCCAAAGACCAAAAGTAGGGTGTAAGTTTTTTTGATCAATTTCAGATATTGTTTTAGCAATAGTTATATCACAATTCTGATCAAATAGTTTATCTTTTAAATCTAAGGGGAAAAATGGAGTATCTGCAGCCGCAGTGACAATGTGTGTAAAATTATGGCCTAGCGCATAATCCATTCCAGATAAAATACCTGCAAGCGGCCCTAAATATCCATCTAAAGGATCAGGTATTACAGGAAAGTTAAATTGTTCGTATTTATTGAGACCTCGATTAACGTTTATTACCAAACCATCCACCTGATTCTCTAAACGGTCTATTGCATGCTTAATCAATGGAGAACCCGATAAATCAAGCAATGCTTTGTCTTGACCACCCATTCGCGTCGATAAACCACCTGCAAGTATAACGCCAAGTACCTTCATTCAAAATCATAGATCAGGCGATCTTTTCCAGCTAAACACATAAATCTTTTTCCTCGTAGACGCCCAATTAATGTTAGACCTACTTGATTTGCAATTTCCACACCCCACGCAGTAAACCCAGATCGTGAGACTAAAACAGGGATACCCATTAAAGCGCATTTAATTACCATTTCAGATGTCAAACGCCCAGTTGTGTATAAAGCTTTATCTTTACCAGATTCATTATTTGAATAAATCCACCCTGCAATTTTATCAACAGCATTGTGGCGACCAACATCTTCCATATAAACGAGTGGTTTATTTTTACAGCAAAGTACAGTTCCATGTATCGCACCAGCTTTTAAATATAAACTTGGTGTCTGATTAATAATATTAGATAATTCATAAAGCCATGATACTTTGAATTCTACATTTGGTAATTTAAGATTTTCCAAACCTTCCATCATATCTCCAAATACAGTCCCGACAGCGCATCCAGATGTACGCGTTTTCTTTTTTAATTTTTCTTCATAGATGGTTTTTCCATCAGTTCTAACAACAACAGTCTGTAGCTCATCATCATAATCAATTCCCAGGATGTTTTCATTATCTGTCAACATTCCCTGGTTCTTCAGGAAACCTAGCGCCAAGTATTGAGGATAATCACCAATTGTCATAGCAGTTACAATTTCTTGGCCATTTAAAAAAATTGTTAATGGCTGCTCTTCGACAACATTGATTTCACAAGCCTGACCATTCTGATCAAAACCATTTACTAACTGAGTTAGACCCATGAGTTGATCATTTGGCTGTAAAATATAATCCTTGAAAGTATTTGACAATTGCAGCTCCAATATTATTGAAATACATAAACTTTATCTTTTTAGAATCTTATCACATGAAATTCAGTCCAACATCCAAAAAATCGGCCTTTTGGTTAGGTTATCGCGACAATATACCATTTTGGTTAATCGTAGCACCATTTGGACTGCTATTTGGAGTAGTAGCTACTGAAGCAGGGTTTTCAATTTTTCAAACAATGATAATGACTGCATTTGTGGTTGCGGGCTCTTCACAATTCACAGCGCTAACATTACTTCAAGACGACGCACCAACATTTATAATTTTAGCCACATCACTTGCAGTAAATTTACGAATGGCCATGTATTCAGCAGCTTTGGTCCCTCATTTAGGCAGAGCACCTTTAGGTATCAGAGCTCTTTTTGCATATTTTTTGGTCGACCAAAGCTACGCAACATCAATAAATATATATACAAATAATCCTAAAATGACATTATCCCAAAAGTGCAGATACTTTATGGGAAGCTTTGCATGTTTACTCCCAGTTTGGTTAATTTCAACACTTGTCGGTGCCCTTCTTGGAACAAAAATTCCACCAGAATATGCACTGGACTTTGCCATGCCAATTTGTTTCATAGCTTTATCTGCTCCAATGATGCGAAGTCTTCCACATTTTATTGCAGCTTTAGTCTCAATGATAGGCACTCTAGTTTTCATATCAGCTCCTTATTCNAGTGGATTAATAATTGCAGCATTTTTAGCCATGATTGCAGGCGTGCAAACTGAGAATTGGCAAAAACGGAGATTAAAAAATGACTGAACCAATCAAAATTTGGATAATTATTTTCTTCTTGGGTATTGGAACTTATTTAATACGCTTTTCTTTTCTGGGGCTTGTAGGTGATCGGCAATTACCTAAATGGTTCATTCAGCATTTAAATTTTGTTGGAGTAGCAGTAATGCCTGGTTTAATAATTCCATTTTTAGTTTGGCCTGATGCTACTGGAGGCACTCTAGACGCTCCAAGGTTACTTGCTGCAATAGCTGCATTTTGTTTTGGCATATGGAAGCGCTCTGCGCTTTGGTCAGTTATTGCTGGAATTTCAGTGTTATATTTGACCATGTTTATTTTAAATTGAATGTCTATAAACTTGACGGAATTTTCAAAATCAGACATATGTTACTNAAATAAACAAATGTTGTAATTCATGGCTAAATTATCAAAAACAGAAAATGCTATTCTTGAAGCAATATTAAATGATCCGTTTATAAGTCAGGCTAAAATTGCTACAGACTTAAATCTCGCAAGATCTACAATTGCAGTGCAAATTTCACAACTCATCGACAAAGGACATTTAGCAGGAAGAGGATATATCCTGCCAAAATCACAAAAAGTTGTTTGCATAGGTGGCATAGCATTTAATCGTAAATATTCACTTAGCACTCCACCAGTTCTTGGAACATCAAATCCAGCGATAAGCACGAAAAGTTATGGTGGTGTTATCAGAAACATTGCCGAAAATATGGCCCGTATGGATGTTGATGTCTGTCTAATATCAATAATTGGAAATGATGAATCTGGAAAAGAATTACGTTCACAGATACGAAATCTTGGCGTTGATACTAGTCAAATTTCAATTTCAAATGATAAACCTACAGCTGAATATATTGCAATTTTTGATGACAAAAACGAATTGGTCATGGGCATTGCCAGTATGGATATTCTCGATCAAATTACCCCTAGTTTAATAGAAGAATCCTGGTCAAGCATTAGATCAAGCGACTGGGTAATTCTAGATTGTAATTTGCCAAAAGAGACCATTGAGAAGATTCTAGAAATTAAAGAAAATGCAAATTTTATGGTAGCTGTAGATACAGTGTCAGTATCGAAAGCAAAGCGCCTTCCAAGCAACCTATCACAAATTGACATTCTTTTTACAAATAAGGATGAAGCCATATCTGTTTTAGGATTGGACGATAATCTAAAGACATACAAACTAGATGAAATTACTACACAATTAAGATCAACAGGCGCAAAAGGTGTTGTGCTCACAGATGGGCCTAATGGACATCTTGTGAATATAGGAAATGAAGCTTTCACTTCACCAGCTATCTCATCAAATGTCAAAAATGTATCAGGTGCAGGCGACGCTTTTGTTGCTGGGTTTATATCTACAATCCGGTCAGGATCAACAGTACGTGAAGCATCTAACATGGGAGCAGCACTATCAGCATTAACTGTGGAATCTCATCTGGATGTAAGACAAGATCTGAATAATAAGCTTTTAAGTGAATATCTAATAAGTAAAAAA
>JGI26115J46592_1000050_pt1 | contig 30190 bp, 21 predicted proteins | sample AOAMet1_07_M0_10_2_FD_46592 | JGI IMG/M metagenome (IMG submission 46592)
AAAAGGCCAATGTTATTAAGCCTTCTACGAGCTGGAGTTCCTCGTTTTTTAAACAAAACCAAAATACAACACAGCAAAAAAGGTAGTGTATATAATGGATCTACCACAAAAATATTTTTGAAAGCAAGTCTCAAATCAAAAGGCCAAAATAATTGTGTCCCCCAGGTAGTGTGCGCATCTAGCAGTGGATGAGTCAAAAAACCACAGAAAAATAACCAAGACCACTCCCGCCAAGTTGCCCCTTTTTCTTTCTTTGAAACTAGCCAACCAAAAAGGGGTGCAAAGAGTACCGAGAACAAAATGGAGTGCGTAAACCCTCTGTGGAATTCTAAGGCAGTAACTGTATCTACAAAAAATCTAGAAATAACATCTAAATCTGGAATGGTTCCTGCTACAGCTCCATAGAGCAAAGCTTTATTCCCTACTTTGCTTCCCAACACTGCCTGGCCAACAGCAGCTCCTAATACAATTTGTGTTACAGAATCCATATTAGTTTACAATTCCCATTTTTTTTAATAAAAACGAAGCGTTCATGTTTTGACATATTCCTTTTTTAAAGATATAATCAAAATACAGCTCGTTATTCTCTATGCTTGCATCAAAGTAATAATTTTCTACCTCAGAGTAAGTGTTGGCAGTTTCACATAAGCTCAAGTCATGAGTTGCAATAATACCTGTTGCCTTACTTTGTACAAGTTTTTCAATAAACTTCTTGGATCCACTGGCTTTATCTTGGCTGTTGGTACCTTTTAAAATTTCATCTAGTATAATAAAATAGGTGTCTTTTTCTATTGCTTGTACTATGTACTTTAGGCGTTGTAGCTCGCTAAAAAAATAAGACGCATCTTGGGTCAAGTTATCGGTGGTACGCATGCTTGTAATGAGCTTGATGGGCGAATATTGAGATTGTACTGCTGGAGTTGGCAGGCCCATATTGGCCATTACAATTTGCAAGGCCACTGTCCTTAAAAAAGTACTTTTTCCAGCCATATTGGCTCCTGTTATAATAAAAAATTGCCCTGCATCTATTTGCATGGTGTTTGAAACAGCGCGCTGAGGATCTAATAATGGATGCGCTGCCTCTTGCATATTTAAAACAGATCCCCCATCTGTGATGCTTGGATATGTTTGCAATGGATGATTGAAAGCATAGGCGCCCAAAGTGTTATACCCATCAAAAAAATGAAGTACTTCAAACCAAGTTGATACCTCTTTTTTATGGGCCATGATCCACTTTTCTATATGATGGCTTACACGTATATCTCGTAGCATAAACCCATTGGTTAACACGCCAATTAAAATATTGTTACGCTGGTCTAAACTACTAAGATACCTTGAGAATTTTTGCAATACCGCAGATGCTTTTTGACCTGAGCCCTCTATTTTTTTCTTTTGATCTTGAAGTAAAGCGGCTTTAAAATCTTGTGTTTCTATTTGAATGATTAACTTATAATACTGCTGAAATGTGCTGTGTATTTGAGTAGTATGTGTGGCAAGTTTATTGACTTTTTTTATAAAAACTCCTGAAATAATAAGCCCTATTAAAAACCATCCAAAGAGCATGTATCCGCTTATTAAACCAAAAAAATAGGACACAACACACACACCAGAGATAACAGAAAAAAGCGTGCTCAGTAGTGGAATTTGTTTTGGAACAAAAGCCTCATACGTTTTAAGCCAAGAAGTTACTGTTTTGGTCTTGGTTTTGGTTTGCACCAAGCAGGCCACTGCAGCAAATTGCTGCCTCCAATGTGGCAGAGATGCTAGTTCTTTTACAGCTTCTTGTTTTTGAGGTATGCCTGTAATATCATTACTGGTAAGAAGGCTAGCTAAGGTATCTGTTCCGCTTTGTAGTGTAGTTCTGTTGGCGTATTGAAAAAAACTGCCTACTCCAAACAAATCTATGTCATGACTATAGCTATGTGTTGGATCTTGATATTGATTTCCTGTTTCAAATTTATGAAAATCTCTATTTAGAATTTTCAGCTCTTTTTTATTAATAGCAATAAGCTGCAGTAAAAGGTCCCGTTTGTATTTTATGTCTTGATGGCGTGTTATTAAAAACAGAAACAATGCAGTGCCAAAAAGCAACACTACACCAATTACTTTTGTATTTTCAAAGAAAAAATACACAGCAAAAACTAAGGCTATAAAAACCCCTAGGCGCAACATACTGGAGCGTATTAATTGATTTTGTAATCTAGAAACTTGCGCAGAAAAAGAAGTGATTTTTTCTGTGTAGAAGGTCTTTGGGTCTATCATAAAATTATGCTATTTCATATAACACAGGCCTACTAGGAGCTGCATCATTTTCAAAGGGTGCTACTTGTAAATTTAATACATAAGACCCATCTTTAATAGTGTCATTTACGTAAACAAACTCTGTTATTGTAGCGTTTTTTCTTGGACCTTGTGGGATATTCCAAAATGCTTTGTGCGCCAGTAAAGCGCCATCATCTTTTTCTTTATCTACAGAAGGCAAATCTATAAGTAAATGCTGCACCCCTAGATCTCTCAAAAAGGCAGCTGCCTTGTAATCTAGATAAGGCCAATTGGTGTTGGAGTATTTCCGTGAGGTTTTTGAAATTGTATTAGGCATTGTTCTTATTACAACCGCCTTAGGGGTTTTGTTTTTTATTTTTTCTTTTACAGCATCCAATGTTAGTACATAATCTCCCTGGATTAACATAGGAGAAATGGTAATTACCTCTGCCGTAAAAAAGAAACTCTTCAAGGCATCATTTATAGAGTAAAATGAATCTGTAATGTGTCCTAGACATTCTGTATGGGTACCATGAGCGTGAGGGTTAAAGGAAATGTTATTGAAATTCACGGCAGCTCCCTTGCTTACTTTACCAACCCAGTCTCCGAGTTGTACTGCAGAAATTTCTGGTTTTTCAAGATACCAAGCCAAAGGGTTTTGTGGGCTGTCTGACATCACAATAGAGATGTCTAAAGGCCTTGAAAGGTCTATAGTAACTTTTGTATTATTAGTGTTAATGGTTGCTAACATAGCGATGGTTTTACAGATTCAATATACAACTCTCCTGGCTTAAATCATAAATAAATCTGCGGCAATACCATCTGTTAAAAACTTNCCTTTTTTAGTAGCCTTAATAACATCTTCCTTCACAAATCAACAAACCTAAAGCAATGTGTTGCTGCATATTTTGTTTCAAATACTCCTGAAATTTTAGTCCAAAAAAGGCGCCTATTTCATCTATAGAAACCCCGCCGGCAGTTCTAAGACGCGTCATTATATATTCATTGTATTGGTTTTCTGTGGTTAGTATCTCTGTAGTTAAGGGTAGTACTCCCTTTTCAATACTTTTTATGTAGCGGGGATTGTTTGATACATTCCAACTTCTAGAAACTACATCATAACTATGGGCAGATGGGCCAACACCCAAATACGGTTTTCTCATCCAGTAGGATGAATTGCTTTGAGACTCCCAGCCAGGAATACAAAAATTAGAAAACTCATAATTATGATATCCAACAGCTGCTGTTTTTTCGACTAAAACCGCGTGATGCCGGGCAGCAACCGCGTCATCAACAGGGCGTATAATTCCATTTTTAATAAAACGTTCTAGGGCTGTTTTAGGCTCTACTGTTAATACATAACAAGAAATATGCGGAACCTCTAAAGACAATGCTTTTTCTATGTTTTCTTGCCATCTTTGAGGTGACATTTGAGGAATACCATACATTAAATCTATACTAATGTTTTTGAAATACTGTTTGGCTTTTTTAATACAATCAAGAGCTTCTGTTTGGTTGTGAGCTCTGTTCATGAGTTTTAAATCTTCTTCAAAAAAAGATTGTATTCCTATAGAAAGTCTATTTATTTTAGAACTCGCAAGGGCAGTAATTTTAGCATCTGTTAAATCATCGGGGTTTGCCTCTAGGGTAATCTCTGGGGTATCTACTACAGTAAAATTATCATACACCGTTTGCAAAACAAGATCAATTTCTTGAGGGGTTAACAAACTTGGAGTACCTCCTCCAAAGTAAATGGTTTCTATGGGCTGGGTAAGCTCTTTTTTACGGAGAATGAGTTCTTTGCAAATTGCGCCAAGCATGGCATCTCTTTTGTTTAAAGATGTTGAAAAATGGAAGTCACAATAATGACACGCTTGTTTACAAAAGGGAATATGAATGTAGATACCAGCCATTAAAATACAGCGTTACTTTTTTACTCGTTTTTCATTTTGACTCACAAAACTGGACCATCCAGAGTAACTCTTGCCTGTGCTTAGGTCTTTTCCGCTATTATAAAAATGACAAACTGCAGCCGCAAGGCCATCTGTGCTGTCTAAATTTTTTGGTAATTCTTTGAGCCCTAAGATGCTTTGAAGCATTTTTGCTACCTGTTCTTTAGAGGCGTTACCATTACCGGTAATGGCCATTTTTATTTTCTTTGGCGCATACTCTGTAATGGGTATATCTCTAGACAATCCTGCCGCCATGGCAACTCCTTGGGCGCGTCCTAATTTGAGCATAGACTGTACATTTTTACCAAAAAAAGGAGCTTCAATAGCAATTTGGTCTGGATGATAGGTATCTATAAGCTCTATGGTACGCTCGAAAATTAGTTTAAGACGTTTGTAGTGATTGTCATACTTGGAGAGTTGCAATTCATTGAGTTGTAGAAATTCCATTTTTTTTCCAACTACTTTAATAAGTCCAAAACCCATAATAGTAGTTCCTGGATCAATACCTAGTATGATGTTGGATGTTGTGCTCAATGACTTGTTTTTTGTTTGTGATAATGTCTTTGGTAGCTATTTAAACCAGACACTACTTTCTTGTTACAAATCTAAACAAAAGCACCACAAACAAGACTACTTTGTTTGCAATACAATTGGCAAGCTAAAAGCTACCGCAACAGGAACACCTCTTTTATGGGCTGGTTCCAAAGAAGGTATGCTATCTATGCTTTGCCTAACCCAGGTAGATAACTCTGGGAAGCTTGCACTGGTGAGGCTATCCATTTGTAATGTGTTTAGGCTAATGTTGCCTTTCTCTGAAACAGCAATAGCCGCCCAAAGGGTGTCTTTTATGGCTCTAGTACTAACAAAATGCTTTGAGGAAAACCCTGCGTATATTTTTGAAACCAATGTGTTTTCAAAACAAATCTTACTTGCCTTTTTTTCTGAAATATGCTGACAAGAACTAAAGCTTGGAAATTGATCTACGTCATTCCAAGAAATAGTTTTGATCTCTTGTTGGTAAAATGTCTCTGAAGATATTTTATCTGTCTCAAAATACTGGCAAGAAGCCAATACAAATAACACTAAAACATAAAATGCATATTTCATGATTTTGAAATTATATTTCTGAACTTGAAAAATACACATTTTGTGGCGATCCCCTTATGTGTTGTTTAATTTATCTTACCCAGGGCATAATTATTATACAAAAGCCGCTCTTAAAAAGGCGGCCTTTGTTTTTGGTTTTACTAATTGTAGTTTAAAGAGTTCCGCGCTTGGCCTGTTGTCTCTCTATGGCTTCAAATAAGGCTTTAAAATTTCCAACACCAAAAGATTGTGCTCCTTTTCGCTGAATGATTTCAATAAACATAGTGGGTCTATCTACAATTGTATTTGTGAAAATTTGCAACAGGTACCCTTCCTCATCACGGTCTATTAATATACCATGTTTTTTAAGCACCTCAATGTCTTCATCAATCTCTCCCACGCGCTCCAAAACATCATCATAATAGGTCTCTGGAACATACAAAAACTCTACCCCTCTTTCACGCATTGCAGAGACTGTTGCAACTATATCATCGGTGGCTAGGGCTAAATGCTGAACCCCCGGCCCGTTGTAAAAGTCAAGATACTCCTCAATTTGTGATTTCTTTTTCCCTTTTGCTGGTTCGTTTATAGGAAACTTAATACGGCCATTACCATTACTCATTACCTTACTCATTAGGGCTGTATAATCTGTGGCAATGTCATCATCTGCAAAAGAGATAATTTGAGCAAATCCCATCGTTTTGGCATAAAACTCACACCATTTATTCATTTCTCCCCAACCTACATTACCTACTATATGATCAATAAATTTTAAGCCAACTGATGCGGGGTTATAGTGTGATTCCCACTTAGAATAGCCTGGCAAAAAGATTCCGTTGTAGTTTTTACGTTCTATAAAAAGGTGAACGGTTTCTCCATAGGTATACACTCCAGATTTAATAACATATCCGTCTGCATCCTCTTGGCGAGTTGGCTTCATAAAAGGTTTTGCNCCTCGTTTTGTAGTTTCCTCAAAAGATTTGGTAGCATCATCTACCCATAANGCGATTACTTTGGCTGCGTCACCATGAAGGTTAATGTGCTCATTAATAGGGCCGTCTTTNGTTAGTGGTGTNGTGAGNACCAATCTAATTTTATCTTGCTTTAAAACATAAGACACGCTATCTTTTCTTCCTGTTTCTAGACCGGCATAGGCCTCGCTTTGAAAGCCAAAGGCTGTTTTATAAAAATAAGCAGCCTGTTTTGCGTTTCCAACATACAGCTCTACATGATCTGTTCCCAGCAAGGGTAGAAAATCTTCTGCTTCATCAAAGAGTTTACGCAAGGAATACTCTGTGTTTTGTAAGTCTTTTAAATTTTTAATCTCAGCTGCCATAATGTGTCGTTTTTAGGCCAATAGCTCTAAAGAAATAAGCTATTTTCTTAGTGCAAATATCAATAATAATATTGAGATTTCTAGTGCTAGAAACAAAAGCCGTGGTAAAAGTGATTTTTTAAACCTTAAACACCTCTAATAAACCACTACTTTGTGGAAGACTAAATATACTTTGAGGGTGCTACTTTTAGCAAAAAAAGATACATTTGTTTTTTCAATTTTGTAACTAGATATGGTATGTTAAAAGCAGTACTTTTTGATATGGATGGTGTTATTGTGGACACAGAACCTTTACACCGAAAGGCCTATTTTTTAATGTTTAAAGACATGGGTATAGCTGTTACTGAGGCAATGTACACAAGCTACACAGGCCAGTCTACCATAAATATTTGCAAGCAATTGGTGGGGCATTTTAATCTAGATGCAGCTCCGCAAACACTTGTGGCAATTAAAAGAAAACATTTTAAATATTTGTTTGAAAATGACACATCACTTCAACTCCTAGACGGTGTATTAGCCCTTATAAAAAACTATTACAACAATGGTCTTACCCTAGTTTTAGCCTCCTCGGCTTCGATGCCTAATATTAATCGCATTTTTGAGCGCTTTGACTTAGACCAATACTTTGTGGCTAAATTAAGCGGCGCAGACTTAAAAGAAAGTAAACCACATCCAGAAATTTTTATTAAAGCTGCACAGGCATCAGGACAGTCCAAAAAGCACTGCATGGTGATTGAAGACTCCAGCAATGGTATTAAAGCAGCCAATGACGCAGGCATATTTGTTATTGGGTATGATAGTACTCACTCTACAGATCAGGATTATAGCAATGCTGATAAAGTAGTAAGCTCATTTTCTCAGATTCATTACCATAGTGTAGCCGAATTGTTTTAAAACAAACGTTTTACAGGAGTACTAAAAAATTGAAAAGCCATCACTTGCGTGATGGCTTTTCGCCCCAAATTTGATTAACACCCTTAGGCATCAACCTACTTATAATTTCGAAATTACATAAAAATGAGAAAACATACATCTCATTTCACGCAACTTTTTGTTTACCAGCTTGCTACTAGCATTATTTTCTTAGATTTTACATACCCATGAATAAAATATAAGCCTAATACGACGTTACCAATAAAAGGGCTAGTGTGCAACTTTTTTTATTGGTACCTACATTATTTTTTATTGTAAAAATTTGGGTTAAAAGTTGTGTTTTTTTGATCTTGATAGGTGGTGGCTGTAAAGCCCTCATGTATAGAATAGGCTCCGGTCTCTCCTTTTTTATTGACCGCAATATACCCCACTTGGAAGTCTTCAAAGTTGGGTGTTTTTTCTATAATTCTAAGGATTGCTTGCTCACAAGCTTCTTGTGGAGATTTTCCTTGTCTCATGAGTTCCACAATTAAATAACTTCCCACTGTTTTTAGCACTTCTTCTCCCAGACCTGTTGCAGTTGCAGCGCCTATTTNATTGTCTACAAATAAGCCCGATCCAACAATAGCAGAGTCTCCCACGCGTCCAGGCATTTTATATGCCAGGCCACTTGTGGTGCATCCGCCAGATATTGTACCGTTTTTATCAATGGCCAACATGCCAATGGTATCNTGATTTTCTATGTTNATAATAGGCTTGTATTTGGAGGTTTTCTTCCAGATTTCCCAATCTTTTTTTGANTGTTCTGTCAATAAATTTTCTCTTTTAAAACCTTGAGANACAGCAAATTCTTCAGCGCCAACNCCCGCTAAAATAACATGAGGAGTATCNTCCATTACCTTTTTAGCTACAGCAATAGGATGCTTTATATTTTGCATACACAACACTGCGCCATAATCGCCTTTTTCGTTCATAACACAGGCGTCCAAGGTAACNCGGCCATCTCTATCTGGNAGCCCTCCAATNCCCACAGATTGCCCCAGNGCATTGGCCTCTTCTATGGCGCAACCAGCAATAACTGCATCTAAGGCAGAACTCCCTTGCTCCATAGATTGCCATGCCTTTTGGGTTGCTTGCTTTACACTCCAAGTAGCAATTACAACCGGTAGTAAAGAATTTGAAACTGGCACATCTTGTGTGTCTTTAGCTCCCTTTGGAGTGGCAGCAGTAGCTGCAAGACTTGAGCCTAGGGCCGTTATTCCAACAGAGCCTAGGGCTGCTTTTTGTAAAAAATTGCGTCTTTTCATGCTGTTATTTTATTTCTATTTCATCTGTAAAAATCCAAGCTTTACCATCAAAAGGGTGCCCAAGGTGCCAAGGGGGTACATCTCCTAAATTTGTAGCCTTTAGCTTTATAAATTGTGCTTTTTGATTTGTTTTAAATACTACAGATTTTATTGAAGCATCTTGGCTTGGTATGGCTGCATCTATTTTTTGCACCCCAATAGAGGTGTAGTTTTTACCATCTATGGAAATCAAACACGTTACCTGGGTGGGGTAAAAAATCCAACTGCGCTGTTCTTGTAAAAAGTTTGTTTTAATTTCTGAAATATTTTGCACCGATCCTAGATTTACCTCAGCATCAAGATCCTTATCACTGTAGCCCTGCCAGGCGCCAGTTCTAAAATCTAAAGCCCCTTTAATACCATCAATCAAGGCGTTTTCTCCACTAGCGCTATACTCATTGGCATATTGTGTATTTAATGTAATACTCACATTTGGATCTATCTTAAAAAACTGGGTACTCAATACTCCACTTTTCTTACCTTGTTTTTGGGCATATGTTTTAATTAATACAGATTCTGAAACAGCAATGGCAGCCTCGTATTTAATAAATTCTCCTTGATCTATACTATAATAAATGTCTGCGCCGGGATCTGCAACTCCAAGGGTAATACTGGTGCTGTTTTTAAAACTCACGGTACCAGAGGCAATAAAAGGAGTTAGTAATATTTGATGTTCTTGTATTTGGGTGCTTGGAATTTGATGCTCTTTTGTGCCCCAAGGGCTAGGTGTGTTTGTCATTTCAAATACCAAGGTTCCTCCAGAGATAATTTCTTGATGGTACAGATAACTTCTATCCAAAACCTTACCATTTAACTTTGCAGACTTTATGTAGAAATTTTCCTTAGAAATACCATTGGCTTGCACCGTAAATTGTTTTGAGTCTTCTAGGTTAATGGTTGCTTTTTCAAACAAAGGAGATCCTATGATGTACTGGTTACTCCCAGGAGTTACAGGGTAAAATCCAAGAGAGCTAAAGACATACCATGCGCTCATTTGGCCACAGTCTTCATTACCACTAACCCCATCTGGAGCGCTTGAGTACAATGTGGTTAAAATCTCTCTAACGATGCGCTGGGTATCACTTGGCNNATTAACAAAATTATACAAATAAGCCATGTGGTGGCTTGGTTCATTACCGTGTACATACTGCCCTATGAGTCCTGTAATATCTGGTTGTTTGCGCCCAGAGGTCTCTTGTTTTGCGGTAAACAAATTATCTAAATGNTGTGCTAATTGCTTTTTACCACCCATTAATTGCATCAAGCCAGAAATATCTTGTGGTGCATACAAGCTGTATTGCCATGCGTTGGCCTCTGTGTAATTAAAGTTCACCTCATAAGGATCGAAAGGACCAAACCAAGTATTATTAAACCTTCCCTGCATAAAACCTGTGCTTGGATTGTACATGTTTTTATAATACTGTGCCCGCTCAGTAAATTGTTTAAACACTTGGGTATTACCCATTTTTTTTGCCATTTGAGCAATGGTCCAGTCATCATATGCGTATTCAAGGGTTTTAGAAACACTTTCGCTTTCCATTTCAACAGGAACAAAACCTACATCTTTGTAAGAAGCTAAACCTAGCTTGTCTTGCATAGCACTATGGGTCATGGCCTCCAGGGCTTTTTTACTGTCATACCCAGAAATCCCCTTAAGGTAGGCATCTGCAATGACTGGTACTGCGTGATANCCAATCATACACCCCGTATAATTGGCGCTCAAATCCCAAATTGGCATGATACCACCTTCGTCATATTTTGCTAAAAAGGTGTTTATAAAATCATTGGTACGCTCTTGCTCTATGATGGTATACAAAGGATGGGCTGCTCTGTAGGTATCCCAGAGAGAGAAAACAGTGTAGTAGTCAAAGTCTTTTGTTTGGTGTATTTCTAGATCCATTCCTCTGTAACGACCATCTACATCTTGATATATATTAGGGGCAATCATGGTGTGATAAAGGGCCGTATAAAAAGTGGAAAGGTTGTCTTTATTTGCGTCTTCAACAATAATTTTCTCTAACTGTTGCTCCCAAGATTGTGCAGCCTGTTTTTTGAGGGTTTCAAAAGTTTTGGAGCCAATTTCTACCTCTCTATTTTGTTTGGCACCCGCTTGATCTACTGCAGAAATGCCTACTGAAATATACACAGGCTCATTGTTTGGGTTGACAAACTCTAGAGCGCATTTTCTAGCCCCTGGCATTCCTTTTTTGGGAGGAGATTGTAACATATCTTTAAATGGATGAGATGTTTTTATACTAAAAAACAAACGTTGGTCTGTTGCCCATGCCTCTGAAAATCTAAACCCTTGAATTTCTGTGTCTGAAATAATTTCAATAGAAGCATCTAATACTTTATCACGATGTAATAAATCTAAGATTAACACCTGATTCTCTGAGCTTGGATAGGTGTATAGATGCATCGCTGCTCTGGTTGTTGTAGTTAACTCAACATCAATATTAGTATCTTCTAAATGCACTTTATAATACCCCGGAGAAGCTTCTTCTTTTTGGTGAGAAAAGGAGGAGCCATAGCCTTTTTGACCATTGGCACCATTATTGAAATTAATGGCATTAGTAGGCATTAACAACACATCGCCGTAGTCACTAACGCCCGTTCCACTGAGGTGGGTGTGGCTAAAACCGTATATATAATCATCACTGTAATGATAACCACTACAGCCGTCCCAGCCGTCTAAACGGGTATCTGGGCTTAATTGAACCATTCCAAAAGCCGTGGTTGCGCCCGGGTAGGTGTGCCCGTGGCCACCGGTTCCTATAAAGGGATTTACATAACTTGTTAAAGGAATATTTTGTGTGGAGGCAGGGTTGATTTTTGTATGTGAACAACTCGCTAGTACAAATGTCACAAATAGTGCAAAAATAATATTCTTCATGTTCCTTTTTTAAAGACCAAAAGATACAACAATCATTATAATTTCAAAGACACACAAACAACCAATTTTAAGACCATATTCACACAAGAGCTAAAAAATGTAATTATCTTTAACCACAAAGAAAACCAAGACTATGCTACGTTGGATTATTCCTATTGTTTTTTACATACTTATAGATATTTATGCCTTTCAGGCCATAAAAACGATAAGTAAAAACCACTTTATACACGGGGTTTATGTGTTAAGCTCGGTAGCTATATTGGTGTTTTTTATATATGCCATCACCTCCCCCGATGCTAGAACAAATCCAAAAATGATGTACATCTATGGGCTTTTCTTAGCTTTATTTGTCCCTAAGATTATTGCGGTTATTGCTATGTTTGGTGAAGATGTTATTAGAGTATTTGTTGGGGTTTTCTATAAAATTGGAGGAGGCAGTGAAGCTTCTTTTATGCCCTCACGACGCAAATTTGTTAGCACAGTAGCCCTTGGTATAGCCGCCATACCCTTTGGAGCTCTACTATACGGCATGATTAAAGGAAAATACAACTATAAGGTTTTACAATACACCCTAGAATTTGATGATTTACCTAGCAGCTTTGACGGATATACCCTTACTCAAATCAGTGATATACACAGCGGGAGTTTTGATAATCCAGAAAAGGTCAAGTATGCTGTAGATTTGGTAAACAAACAACAAAGCGATCTTATTTTATTTACTGGAGATTTAGTAAACAATGTTGCCCAGGAAATGGATGCCTGGAAAGATACCTTTGCCACATTAAAAGCAACAGATGGAGTGTACTCAGTTTTAGGCAATCATGACTATGGAGATTATGTGTCTTGGGAGTCTGCAGAAAAAAAACAGGAAAATCTAGGCACTAATAGCCCTTCAAAAAGACATGGGCTGGGATGTACTATTAAATGAAAGTAGAACCATCCAAAAAAACCAACAGGCTATAAAACTTGTGGGAGTAGAAAACTGGGGAGAAGGAGGTTTTAAAAAAGCTGGTGATTTAGAGANGGCCTGTGCAGATGTTAGCGCCCAAGATTTCACAATTTTAATGAGTCATGACCCATCACACTGGCAATCTAGGGTAAAAGAGCATCCAAAAAACATACAACTAACCCTTAGTGGCCACACCCATGGCATGCAATTTGGAATTGAAATACCAGGATGGTTTAAATGGAGTCCCGTAAAGTACAGATACCAAAACTGGGCAGGGATTTACAAGGAGTTTGGTCGTTACATAAATGTGAATCGTGGCTTTGGGTATTTAGGCTATCCAGGACGTGTTGGCATTTGGCCTGAGGTCACTGTAATCACTCTTAAAAAGAGGAGCAAAACCGCGTAATCCTTGTTGTTTGGGTATAAATGTTATATTTGTAATACAATTAGTCCCAAAAAGAGAAACCTCATGTCAAAATTTGGAGAAATTATTGAAACAAACATTCCTGTCTTGCTCGACTTTTATACCGAGTGGGATGAGGCTTGTAAATCGATGCATCCCGTACTTAGAGATGTAGCGGCAGCCCTTGGTGATAAAGCCCGGGTGATTAAAATAGATGTAGAAAAAAACAGTGAACTTGCAGAAGCCCTCCGCGTAAAAGGCTTGCCAACACTTATGATTTATAAGCAAGGTGAGATGAAATGGAGACAAAGCGGAGAACAAGATGCCAATACCCTAATTGGTTTGGTGCAAGAATACGTATAACATCCTTACAGTTACATTTAAACTCTAATACTTGTGTTATTTTGACACGGGCAGCGCCTTACACTGCCATCCCATTTTAGTGCAGTGTGCCAGCACTTTTGGCAAAACGTATTGAAGGTTTTTAAAAGCCTTCAAACTATCATGAAAGACAACAATACTACCTGGTTTTATGTGTGTTATTACATTTTTTAAACACTGCTGCCTAGAGATGTTGTGATCATAATCTTTACTTAAAACACTCCACATTACAATGCTGTAGCCTTGAGCTTGCAGAATCCTGGCTTGTTTGGGAGTAATCCTGCCATAAGGAGGTCTAAAAAGCGGCACAAAACCTGGCAGATGATTCTCCAGAACTGCTGCACATTTTTCAATATCTTTTGTGTAGTTTTTAACAGATGTTTTCCAACCATTGTAATGACTAAAGGTATGATTGCCAATACCATGAGAAGCGGCAATTACTTTATTGAAAATTGCAGGATATTTAGTTACATTATCCCCAATACAAAAAAAAGTTGCTTTTGCATTATGGGCATTTAATTGGTCTAGCACCCATGGGCTCACCTGTGGAATTGGACCATCATCAAAAGTGAGGTAAATAGCATTATTGGCCTTTGAGTATTCCCAAATTTGTTTCGGGAATAACCGAGTCACAAATTTGGGTGTTTGTATCATGTGTTAGGTTTTCAGAAATACAGTTAGTTAACTTGGCTTTGTAGTAATTCTTGTAATGAAGCCTCTTCGGGTATTTCTGTATCTGAGTTTGAGGCAGATTGACCTTCTAATTCTATACCCTCATCTGGATTATAAAGGTAGGGAAACAACTTTATGTACTCATTAAATTTCATAGCCTCTGTAAGGGCATATTGTTTTGTGTCTTCAGCCAACAATACAGTAACAACAGCTCTGTAGCGCTCCATATCTGTATAGATTTCTCTACGCATATCTATCTGCTCATTGGTCTTAAAACTACTGAAATAGAGCAATTTCTCTTGATATACTACCGCTAACTGCGCATAAATATCACGGGCTTTTTCTGGCTGGTTTACTCTGTAATACATTTGCATGTATGGCTCTAGCAAAGAATAGAATGCAAAGGTATCAACCGGCATTTTCTCCATAGCCAAATCTAGTATCTCACGAGCTTTGTCTAGTTTATTTTCTTTTAACAGCGCCTCTGCAATACGGGCTAGGTTACTTCTATAGGTTAATCCATTTCTGCGGGTTTCTATATCGTGATAAACAGCTGGATCTCCGCTATTACCCCAGTCCCAATTTTTGACAATTTCATATGATTTGTCTGCATCTACACGCCCCATATCAAAAGGATTATCCTTATCTACTGGTGTTTTAATTGGTACTAATTTATATACCACTCCATCCATTTGCAGGTAATCTTTCATCCAAAGATAATCATCATCTCCAAAGCTTCCACCACTAAAATAGATAGGGCGCTGCCAATTATTATTGGCAATAATATCCAGCATTAAAAGTCTGTTTTTATAAATAACTTCGTCCTTTATAGTAACATCTATATAGGGCACTATCTTGGCCTGGTCTTTTAAGGCAACAACACCGCTTTTAAGAACAGCCTGTTTATCTACAGGAAGTCTAAAAGTTTTTGTTGGAAAGGTATTAACTACTTGACCACTACTTGGTATTTGATACATTGTTCTAGGATCATCAGAGGCTATCCAATCCATCCACACATTAATATTTATACTATCTGTGTCAATTTCATTGAAAATAATATAATCTCTTGAGCCGTATTTATAATCCTTGTGAGTGAGTTGAGAAGGGATGGGATCGCTATCAAAGGCCTTCTTTTTCATGTCATCTATGTACCAATCTGTAGCAAACAAAGCGGTGTTTACTACACGCACATCACGCCTATATCCTTCAATGTTTTGAAGGTACCAAAGGGCAAAGGTATCATTGTCTCCGATGGTAAAAATAATACCATTTTGTTCTATACTATCCAGATACATGCGCGCCATAGATTGGGCGGTATATCTGTTTGAACGGTCATGATCATCCCAGTTTTGAGACACCATTAGCACTGGAGCCCCTAGCATAGTTGCACTCAAAACAATGGGAAGTGCTACCTTAGGGTTTATGTACTCTTTTAAGATTTCATACAGCGCATACACTCCATATCCAATCCATATGGCAAAGACATAAAAACTACCAACAAGGGCATAATCTCGCTCTCTAGGCTCGAAGGGTCTCTCATTTAAATATACTTTTAAAGCCAGACCTGTAAAGAGGAAAAACACCAACAGCACCCAAAAGGTTTTCTTGTCATACTTGGCCAAAAATAAGATTCCTAAAAGCCCTATGAGCAGCGGTATGAAATAATAGGTGTTTCTAGCTTTATTTTCTAGTGCGTCTGTAGGGATATTATTTTGAGGTCCTATTAGCATTTGATCCACAAATGGAATACCACTAATCCAGTTTCCGTGCAACTTATCATACCTTCCTTGAATATCATCTTGTCTGCCAGCAAAATTCCACATAAAATAACGCCAGTACATATATCCAAACTGATACTCAAACATAAAGCGCATGTTGGTTATAAACCCAGGTTTTTCTATGTCTAGATAATCTCCAAAATTCTTTAAGAATTTGTCATAATCTTCACTATCTACAAGGCCTTTATCATAGGCCTGCCTAAACTTTGCNACCTCATCNACAAGCAACTGCTCTGAGCGGTATTCATTTTTAATTTCAAAATCTACAGCGCCCGTAATCTCCATGTAATTGGCGTTGTGCTCCAAACTCCACATTCTTGGCAAGAATGCCTTTTGATTATCTTCAAAGTTTTGTTTTGCATTTTGAATGTCATTTACAATAACATATTTTTTTGCATTAAGATCTTTTTCATATTTAGGCTTATCATCCAAAAATGGATTGTCTTTATCNAGCCCTACATAAGCCTCTGTAAAAAGTGGTCCATAAAACAAGTGTGTTTCTGGATATTGTTCACGGTTGTAATAGGCTAACAACTCTCGGGCGTTGTTTGGGTTGTTTTCATTGATAACAGTACCTGCATTGGCCCTTATTGGCAACATAAGCCAACTAGAAAAACCAATAAAGATAAACAGCACACAAAGTAGAAGTGTGTTGAGTTTTACAAAACTTTTGCTTCTTGTGTAGCGCAAACCAAAATAAAATACTGCCAAAAACAAAAGCCCAGCTATGATGGTTCCAGAATTAAATGGCATGTTTATTTGATTGACAAAGAAAATTTCGGCAGCACTAAAAAAGCGCAAGGTCATGGGTAGTAATAGTTTGAAAATAAATAACAATATGGCAACGGTGACCACATTGGCAATCAAGAAATTTTTTACTGTTACCTTGTTATAGTTTTTAAAGAAATATAAAAATCCAATGGCAGGAATAGTTAGTAATCCCATAAAGTGAACCCCAAAAGAAAGTCCAATAACAAAGGCAATTAACACCACCCATTTATCACCTCTGGGGGTAAACATTTCTCCCTCCCAGCGAAGACCAGCATAAAATAGCACAGACATTATAAAAGCCGCCATTGCATACACCTCTGCCTCTACAGCACTGTACCAAAAACTGTCAGTAAATGCAAAAGTTAATGAGGCAACTACAGCGCTACCTAAAATGGCTATTTGATTGTTTTTAGTGAAGGTGTCATTTTTTTTCACCAAATTGGACANCAAAATAGTTACAGACCAAAACATAAATAAAATGGTAAAAGCACTGGCAAAGACCGACATTAAATTAATAGTCAAGGCAATATTTGTTGCCTCCATCGCAAAAATTGAGAAGAAAGCTCCCATTAATTGATATAATGGAGCTCCTGGAGGATGTCCTACTTCAAGGTTACTTGCAGTGGTAATATACTCTCCGGCATCCCAGAAACTAGCAGTAGGTTCTACTGTGCTCCAGTAGGTCACTAGGGCTATTGAAAAGACAAACCAGCCTAAGATTGTATTCCATTTTTTGAATGTAAAAGACCCCATACAATTATACTTTTTTGGTTGTAGCGAATGTACTACTATTTCTCGTTTTTTTTNAACACTGATGGTACATTATCATAGTTAACGTAACACCTAGAAGACTTATTTTATGGCNAAAATAATACAAGAATATTTTTTTACAAAAATTGCTTGTAGGGTATACAATTTGTTTTAAATTTGCATCCTCTAAAGCATCAATGAATTTTAATGCTTTATAAGACGAAGGTCTATACTCTTGGTAATGTCCCATGGTGTAATGGTAACACTCCGGTTTTTGGTATCGTCATTCTAGGTTCGAGTCCTAGTGGGACAACACAATAAAAAGCTTCTAGTTAAATCTAGAGGCTTTTTTGTTTTTTAAAAACCAGGTCTTTTAGGCTTGTTTGTTGTCTAGAATGATGCCAAAAAAATCAATGCCTGGTTAAGCTATTGCTAGTCAACGAAGTCAAAGTCGAGAAACATTTTATTCTCTTAGTTTTTTTTCATTAGATGAAAATAACATAGGTATTGCTGTTACAAAATTTAATGTGGTTCGTTATTACATTGAGCATTAAAAGTCAAAGAGCCTTTTTGAATAATGTACTACCTAAAAAAAAACTTATAAAAATTCACTAAATGTTTTTTGATCTGTAATGTTAATCTTATGCAAAACAAGGAGGTAGTAAGCTCTCTATTGTTAAGTTTGTCTATAACCAATCAATTATAATTATGTTTTCATTTTCTAATAAAGTTATTCTATTACTTTTTACACTTTTATTTGCCACCAATATCAAGGCGCAAGACTTCCAAGGCCAAGCCTATTATTTTTCTAAAACCACCATGGACATGAGCCGTTGGGATAGAGGCGGAAAAATGAGTGAAGCACAAAAAAAACAAATGGAGGCCAGAATGAAACCATGGCTCGAAAAAACATATATCCTTACCTTTAATAAAGAAGAGTCTATCTTTAAAGAAGATGAAAAACTAGAAGGAGGCCCCGGAGGAAGAGCACCAAGTATGTGGGGGAGCAGCTTCTCTGCAGGACTACAATACAAAAACATAAAAGAAAAAATATTTCTTCAAGATCAGGAGTTTTTCGGAAAACAGTTTTTAATCACAGAACAGATGNCTCCNTATGCCTGGAANATGGGCTCAGAAACCAAAAAAATTGGGCAATACACNTGTTACAAAGCCACAANNACAAGACCCTCATCTGAATTAAATTTCACCTCCACAAATAGACGTGATAGAGAAAAGAAAAAAGAGGAAAAGAAAAAAGACTCAACTAGTGTAGTTAGCGATGCAAATGTTGCTGTAGCGGTAGTTAAAAAAGAAAAAGAAGAAANAGAAGAAAAACAGGAGATGGTTGAAGTTGTTGCATGGTACTCTCCAATGATACCTGTAAGTCAAGGCCCAACTGAATACTGGGGCTTACCNGGATTAATCTTAGAGCTTAGNGCNGGAAACACAACCATGCTTTGCAGTAAAATTGTAATGAATCCTGAAGAAAAAATTGAAATCAAACGTCCTACCAAAGGAGAGGTGGTTACTAAAAAAGAGTACAATGAAATCATTACCGGCAAAATGCAGGAAATGAGAGACAATAGAGGCCGTGGAAGCGGAGGAAGATCTAGAGGACTCTAAGAATCATAAAACTACACACTAACCTTTTTTGTAACAACGTATGAGAATATATTTCACCCTAGCGCTATTATTGGCATCAAGTATTTGCCTTTCACAAGTAAAACTTCAAGGCGTGGTTCGTGATAGTTTAGGAAGCCCACTAGAGCTTGCAAATGTTATTGCCATTAACAAACAAAGTAGCGCTCTTGAGTCTTTTTCTGTCACTACTGAAGATGGAAAATTCATGCTTTCATTGTCTAAAAACCAAACCTATAACATGCAGGTGAGTTACATAGGGATGAAAACTTTTGAGCAGGAAATTTCTACCAAAGAACAAGACATCATAAAAGATTTTAACCTGAGTCTAGATAACAACCTAGACGCCATTGAGCTTAGCTATGAAATGCCTGTTACAGTAAGAGGAGATACGCTAATATACAATGCAGATTCCTTCACAAATGGATCTGAAAGAAAACTAGAAGATGTTCTAAAAAACTTGCCTGGGGTAGAAATAAACGATGACGGCCAGATAGAAGTAGAAGGAAAAGTTGTCAATAAATTAATGGTTAATGGGAAAGATTTTTTTGATGGAGACACCAAGTTAGCCTCCAAAAATATCCCATCTAAAGCCGTAGACAAAATACAAGTACTACGTAATTACTCTGAAGTTGGACAGTTAAGTGGCGTAACCAATAATCAAGACAACGTAGCTATTAACATCAAATTAAAAGAAGGAAAAGAAAATTTTTGGTTTGGTACGGTAACCGCAGGTGGAGGAGTTAGCGAAGATGAGCCGCTTTATCTTGCACAACCTAAACTCTTTTATTACAGCCCAAAGTTTAGTCTTAATTTTATTGGTGATCTCAACAATACAGGAGAAACAGCATTGTCTAGAAGGGATATCAGAGGCTTTGGAGGAGGCTTTAGACCCCCAAGCAACACTAGTGGAACAAGTATCAATTTGGGAGACAACTCCTTAAACTTTTTAACAAACCAGAAGGATGCACTAGAGGTAAAAAATCAATTAGGAGCCACCAACTTTAGTTACTCTCCTAGCCAAGCGCTAGATATAACTGGGTTTGCAATTTTAAACAGCAACCGCGTTACCTCAAGAGAGATTAGTTTTGTACAATATACNGACAGCGATCTAGGAATCCCTGATGAGACCACACANCAAACCAGCACNCAACGCTCTGACCAAGGACTTTTAAAACTAAGCGCATCATTTCAACCAAATTTTGAAAACCAATTAGAGTATGACGTTTTAGGNCGCATNTCTAAAGATGAGCAAACACAAACAGAGGTGTCTTCTGTTGTTGGACCAACACAGCAAGTAGACCAAGTAAACCCTTACAGCATTACCCAGAGTTTAAAGTATTATTACACTCTTAATGAGAATAATATTTTTGCACTAGAAGCTCAATATTTAAACAAGGACGAAGACCCTTTTTACAATGTTTTACTGGGTAATGACCCTTTAAATAATGATCTAGCCCCAGAAGAGCAAGACGCTTATGANAGCACAGCTAGAGCTCTAGGGCTCAACCAAGGATTAAACAACTACAATCTAAATCAAGACAGGCGTATCAAATCAAACCAGCTGGACGCCAAGCTAGATTATTACAACATTATAAACAATAAAAGTAATATAAACCTAACCCTTGGAAGTATTGTTAGCAGGCAAGATTTTAACTCAAATATTTTCCAGTTTTTAGAAGACGGAGCGTTTTTTGAGCCAACACCAACCTTTAATCAAGGAAGAGCAAACAACGATACGCAGTATGATTTTAGCGACATGTATCTAGGGGTTCATTACCGCTTTAAAGCTGGTATGTTCACGATCACACCTGGGTTTTCTGTGCATGCTTACTCAAATAAAAACATACAGTTTGGAGAGCAGTACGGTGAAGATTTCTTTAGAATACTCCCAGATTTTGAAACTCGCATACAGCTTAAGAAAAGTGAAAGCTTGACCTTTAACTACAACATGAAAAACCAGTTTACAGACGTAACCAAACTGGCAGAAGGTATTATCTTAAACAGTTTTAACAACATTCAATACGGTAACCCAGAACTTCAAAATGCACTATCGCACAATGTAAGTTTGTTTTACAGAAGTTTCAATTTATTTAATTACACCAACGTGTTTGCACGTGTTGCTTATTCAAAAAACATAGACCAAATTAGAAGTCTAACAGACTTTGAAAATGTAATTAGAACCAGCACCTATTTTAATTCAGGTTTTGCAGATGAGACGGTAACTGCTTTTGGAAGAATGCAAAGAACTTTCGGGAAGATTAGAGGAAGTTTGAGTGTGAATTTAAATTACAGTAAAATTAATCAGTTCGTTCAAGGAAGACAATCTGTTAACGAAGGGTTTACTCAAAGCTATACTCCAAGTATACGTACCACCTTTAAAGTAGCTCCTAATGTAACGTTGCGCTATAGACATACCATAGCTCAAAATGATCAAGGAACAAGCTCCACTACCTTTACCACCAATGCACCCTCTATAGAATTTGATGCTTATATTAAAAAAGCATTCACTCTTAGATCAGACTTTACCTACAATAGACTTAGTGATGATGTGGAGGAAATTAACTCATTTCAAACCTGGAACGCATCGCTGTCTTACAGAAAAGACAAAGACGCAAGACTTGAATATGAAGTGCGTGCCACAAACATTCTAGGTATAGATTCTCAAGTACAAAACAGCGCTAGTAACATTTCTGTATTTACTTCTGAGACGTTTATACAACCGCGCTTTGTAACTTTTAGGTTAGTGTATTCTCTGTAAATAAAGCGCCATGAAAACACTATACATTGTAATTGGATCAATAGTTGTATTTTTTATTATAGCTCAGTTTTTTATCCACAGAAGTAGCACCAAAATTGAATTCTATCCTTATACAGTAGCCAAGCTCGTGGAAGAAATAGAAATTCGGGACTACCAGGCCAGGCTCTTCACAAACGTGCCCCTTGCTAATGAGGGTTATAAACAAAATGCGAGCAATGGGTTCTCTAAATTAGGCGGCTATATTTTTGGAGCCAATGAGCGTAACCAAAAAATTGCAATGACCTCACCCGTTAGTATGTCTTTGGGTGATTCTCCGTCTATGGGGTTTATGGTTCCAGAGGCAATTTCAAAAGAGGCGCTACCAAAACCAAATCAAGCAGACATCACCTTTAAACAAGAGCCACAAAAAACAATGGCTGTAATAACCTTTTCTGGATGGGTTAGTGATGCTACAATTAAAGAGTATAAAGACACATTAATTGCCGTTTTAAAGGCCAATGATATTGAGCACACCAACCAATTTTACTGCTTTGGATACAATCCTCCTTATGACCTATTTTTTAGGAAAAATGAGATAGCAGTAGTCCTTGAGCCAATATCTCAAAACTAGAATTGTATTTGAAGCCACATTAACCCACTCCTAAGAGTGTGCAATTAAAGGCGCTATAAAAGATAGTCTGTGGTTATAAAATTAGAATCTTTTGATGCTAATAATTTTTCAAGGATTTCTTTGTTATATTCATTGTCCTTTGTGGCAACAAAACTGCGTATTGAAAAACTCCTNAGTGCATCAAAAACACTTAATGTTCCTACTGCAGAGTTTTTTCTTCCTGTAAATGGATAAATATCTGGACCTCGTTGGCAAGCGCTGTTTAGATTNACTCTACAAACCAAATTGGCGAGTATATCAATAAGNGGTCCTAGCTGCTTGGTGTCTTTACCAAAAAGNCTTACTTGTTGCCCATATTGTGANGCTGCAATTGCGTCNAGTGGCTCGTCAATAGTAGTAAAAGANATGATNGGAATAACAGGACCAAATTGTTCTTCTTGAAAGACTTTCATNTCTGTTGAAACAGGATATAATACGGCTGGATAGCAATAATTTTCACTAAGTTCACCCCCACGTTTGTTTAAAATCTTAGCTCCTTTTGAAACCGCGTCTTTAATTAATCCATCAATATATGCTGGTTTGTTTTTTTCTGGAAGTGGCGTAAGAAAAACATCATCTTCCCACGGTAATCCAAATTTCAATGCGTCTACAGCTTCTGCAAAACGTTTATTAAACTCATCTACGATATCTGCATGTACAAACAGTACTTTCAAAGCAGTACAACGCTGCCCATTATAAGACAATGTACCTGAAATACATTCTTGAACAACAAGATCAAGATCAGTGTCTGGAAGAATAATTGCTGGATTATTTGCCTCAAGACCTAAAATTAATCGCAGTCTGTTTTTAAATGGATGCTCATCTTGAAGTGCTACGGCAGAGGTGCTGTGACCTATTAAAGCAAGTACATCTACAAAACCAGTCTGCATTATTGGAGCAGCAATTTTTCGCCCACGACCAAATACAATATTTACTACCCCTGGCGGAAAGCTTTCTTGAAATGCTTTTAATAATGGTGTAATTAATAGTACTCCTAGCTTGGCCGGTTTAAATATGGTAGTATTCCCCATAATTAAAGCCGGGATAAGCAAACAAAAAGTTTCATTTAATGGATAGTTATAGGGCCCAAGACAGAGTACAACACCAAGAGGGCTCCTTCTAATATGAGCAAATATTCCGCTTTCATTATCAAACTTTGCGCTCTTTCTATCAAGTTTCTTGTAGGCCTCAATGGTATCTAGGATATAATCTATTGTTCTGTCAAATTCTTTGCAAGCATCATTTTTAGTCTTTCCTATTTCCCACATTAGTAGCCTTACTACCTCTTCTCTATGTGGCCTCATCTTTTCGACAAAAGTATTCATGCAAGCAATTCTATCCTTCACTTTCATGGTTGGCCAATCACCCTTCCCTTTATCAAAAGCTCCAACTGCAGAGTTTATAGCCTCGTTGGCAGCCTCTGTATCCATATCAGGAACGGAACCCAATAGCGTTGGCGCTCCATTTTCGTAATAAATATTTGAATATACCTCAGCTTTAGCACCTGTCCAGTGCTTAAGAGCACCGTTGACAAGGTATTTGTTTGAATGAATAGGGTTTGGGAAAGAATTTGATAATGTGCTCATTTGTTGGTTTTGTTCGTAATATACGTCAATATCTTAAACAAAAAAAGCCCATCCGTTTGGATAAGCTTCTCATCGGTCTATTAATAAACCACAAGCCCTATTTAAAGGACTCAACACAACATTTTTCTGCGGTCTGGACGAGACTCGAACTCGCGACCCCCTGCGTGACAGGCAGGTATTCTAACCAACTGAACTACCAGACCGTGCTACTATTTTAGAGACTTTAAAAGCTTGTCTTTAACTTCTATTGCTAGAAGCGAGTGCAAATATAAAACTACCATTTATAACTGCAAACATTTATTTTAAATATTTCTGTTTTTTTTTGTAATGCTCTGATATCCCGCCTTTGTATTGCGTGAGGCATCAACCAAACCTTGCACGCTCCACCAAATAAGTGGTGAGAATGGTATTAAAGCTATCATTCACATCTACAGGAACGTATTTAATTCTGTAGTGTCCACATTTTAGGGCCAGGGTATCAAAGTAAGATTGCACTGCAGTTTCATAGTTTTCTTTCACATTATCTGGATAGAGATTGATATTTTCTGAGGTCTCAGTATCAATAAACTTCTTTGGACGGTTATTAAAATCGAAGTGGAGTTCTTTCTCTTTATCATAGGTGTGAAACAAAACTACTTCGTGTTTGTTGTACTTTAAATGCTGCAGTGCCTCAAAAAGCTCGTGCTGCTGTTTATCGCTTTGAAACATGTCTGTAAACAAAAAAACCAAACTTCTGCGCTTTAATTTTTCAGCAATTAAATGTAGGTGCTCATAGGTATTTGTTTGTACGCCACTACTTTTACTCCCAAGGGCTTTATTGAGCTGTTGTAATAACATTTGATGATGACGCTCACTTGCTTTTTCGTTGCTATAAAACTCATAGCGATCACTGTAGATACTCATGCCCACAGAATCACGCTGGCGTTTCATCAAATTCATGATCGCGGCGCTCGCTAATGAGGCAAAGCCAATTTTATTGAGATTGTCAATGTGCATGTCCTGTAGGGCCGGGTAATGCATCGAGCTACTATTATCTAGTATAAGGTGGCAGCGCAAATTAGTTTCTTCCTCGTAGCGCTTTGTGTAAAGCTTGTCTGTTTTAGCAAAAAGTTTCCAATCTATATGTTTGGTGCTTTCACCACTGTTATAAATTTTGTGCTCTGCAAATTCTGCGGAAAAACCATGAAATGGAGATTTATGCAAGCCAGAAATAAACCCCTCTACCACTTGGGTAGCTAGCAATTCAAGGTTTTTAAACCCTACAATTTCATTTATTTCCTTTTCTAAATTCACGTGTTAATTTATAATAACTAGCTATTACTCTAAAATTCCATCTACAATACCATAGCTCATACTCTCTGAGGCATCCATCCAATGGTCTCGCTGAAAATCTTTCATGATTTTATCATAGGTCTGCCCGCAATTATCGGCCAAAATTTTAGCGCTAATCTCTTTTGTTTTTAAAATTTCTTGCGCTGTTATTTCAATATCACTTGCTTGCCCTCTTGCCCCGCCACTTGGCTGGTGTATCATAACACGCGCGTGTGGTTGTATGAATCTTCGCCCTTTTTCTCCGACGCTTAACAGTAAACTCCCCATACTTGCCGCCAATCCCGAACAAATGGTAGACACTGGAGATTTAATTTGCTTGATGGTGTCATAAATAGAAAACCCACTTGTTACATACCCTCCTGGGCTATTGATGTAGAATTTAATCTCATCATGGTTTAAAGAGTCTAGATATAGTAAACGATCTACGACATGACGTGCTGTTTTATCATCCACACCGCCCCATAAAAATATAGTACGATCATTTAGTTGTTGGCTTTCTATGGTGTCCTGTACTTTTGATTTCTTTTGAGTACTCATATTGTGTTTTTATACTAGTGCCATGCATGCAGGGTGGCGGTTATTTAATAATCTATGGNNGTGCACAACTGCATTTGAACACTTCATTTTNTCTTTATACAACAATACACGGCTATAAAATTTCATGAGAAACAACAGACGCAGCATTTGTTTAAAAATAGAAAAGGCTTGACATAAAGCCAAGCCTTTTAACTGATTTTATTTTATTTATTACAAAAGTGTGTCAATGGCTTCTGCATATACACTTTTTTGTGCAACACCTACTTGACGTCCAACAAGTTCACCGTTGTTAAACACTAGTACAGTAGGGATATTACGAACCCCATATTTTGCAGCAAACTCTTGGTTAGCGTCTACATCCATTTTACCTACTACGGCTTTACCTTCATAATCATTACTCACTTCGTCAATGATAGGTCCTACCATGCGGCAAGGTCCACACCATGCAGCCCAAAAGTCTACCAATACTGGCTTATCACTTTTTAATACTATTTCTTCAAATGTTGCGTCTGTTATTTCTAATGCCATAGCTATATTCTTTTTACATTTCTCTTCAGAGAAAATATCGTTAATAATCTAGTTACAAAAGTAGTTAAATTTTGCAGTAAACCCGGGGTCAAAGTATCAGTTTCAACAATGGTTTAATTGGTTTTATTTATAGAGCCAACAAACACTTTTGCTTAGTTTAATCGATACTTTAATTGCCGGTCTTGCAGCCCCTTTAAAAACGCATTACATATGTCTACTTTATGGGTTCTACTTGGCATGTTGAGCTTTATTTTGTTTTCTACTTCATATACGGTAAAAAATAGTTGCTTGTCTCCTTTATGGGTAGCTACCATTTCTTTTAAAAACAAGAGGGTGTCATCCTGCAAGGCTTCAATGGGTAATTGTATGGTTATTTTCTTAGCCTGGCTATCCATCACATTATGTAATAGTTGCATGCCATTGTATTGCATTCTTGGATCACTGCGTTTACCGGTGTCTTTTTGCATCCAACCCTCCTTGATATAAATTTTACCGTGTATAATGGTGTTGGGCACCAAAAAGTGTCTGAGTTTTAAATAATCTTCATTGAATATTTTAAAATCATAACTTTCGCCAAAATCTGCAACTGTAAATATAGCCCAACCTTTTCCTGCTTTTGTTTCCCGGTGCTGCACATCTGTAACAACGCCTCCAAAGGTGAGTTCTTTACCAATATGTTTTTCTAAAGAATAAAAATCAGCCACACGGCAGTTTGTGAAGGTATCCATCTCTACTTGAAAATCATCAAGTGGATGCCCACTAATGTAAACCCCAACCACTTCCTTCTCAAAATTTAATTTTTTCATGGTCCCCCAATCCTCACAGGGTGGCACTTCCGGTTCTGGAATTTGGACTTCACTTGCCTCTCCAAATAGGCTCACTTGGCTGCTATTTTCTGTTTCTTGGTAACGAGCTGCATACTTTAGAACTTTTTCATAAAAAGTAATGCCGTCTCCATCTTCATGCATGTATTGAGCACGATGATTATTAAAGCTATCAAAACCTCCTCCCAACACTAAGTTTTCAAAGGCTTTTTTATTGGCGGCTCTCAAATCAATGCGTTTAGCCAAGTCAAAAATAGATTTATAATTTCCGTCTTTTCTGTTTTCCACAATGGTGGCAACAGCATTAGCTCCTACTCCTTTTATTGCACCCATACCAAAGCGAACAGCGCCCTTATCATTTACAGAGAATTTATAAAAACTCTCATTTACATCTGGCCCTAAAATGGCAAGCCCCATGCGCTTACACTCTTCCATAAAAAAGGTAACCTGTTTGATATCTCTCATGTTGTTGCTCAAAACTGCTGCCATATATTCTGCAGGNTAATGGGCTTTTAAATAGGCGGTTTGATAGGCAATCCAGGCATAGCAGGTAGAGTGACTTTTATTAAAGGCATAACTAGCAAAGGCTTCCCAATCCTTCCATATTTTTTCTAGTTTTACCGCATCATGACCATTGGCAACAGCATTTTTTATAAAACGAGGCTTCATTTTATCAAGAACTGCTTTTTGCTTTTTACCCATGGCCTTACGCAAGACATCTGCATCACCTTTACTGAAATCGGCGAGCTTTTGAGAGAGTAACATTACTTGCTCCTGATAAACGGTAATTCCGTAGGTTTCATCTAGATACTCCTCCATGGCAGGGAGATCATATTGTATGGCTTCCTCTCCATTTTTACGCCTAATAAAGCTAGGGATATACTCCAAAGGCCCTGGTCTGTAGAGGGCATTCATTGCAATAAGATCCCCAAAAACAGTTGGTTTCAACTCTTTCATGTATTTCTGCATTCCTGCAGATTCGTATTGAAAAATACCCACTGTTTCTCCTCTTTGAAATAGCTCGTAGGTTTTCTGGTCATCGAGGGGGAAGTTATCTGGATCTAAGTCAACACCATGTTTGTGCTTTACTATTTTTACTGTGTCTTTGATAAGAGTCAAGGTTTTAAGACCCAAGAAGTCCATCTTTAAAAGTCCTGCGCTCTCTACCACAGAGTTATCAAACTGGGTAACATATAAATCACTATCCTTTGCTAGGGCTACAGGTACAAAATTGGTAATATCACTTGGAGTAATAATTACCCCACAGGCATGAATACCAGTATTACGGATNGAACCTTCTAATATTTTCGCCTGTCCAATGGTTTGAGAGGTTAAGTCTTTGCCGTCTGCCAGGGTAATTAGTTCTTGCACCTTGGGCAGCTCATCACTCCTAAACTTACCCCGAAGCGCTTTTTCATCCATGCCAAAGATTTTATTTAGCTTGGTCATGTTTGGTATTAACTTGGCAACGCGATCTGCATCACTCAGCGGCAAATCAAGTACACGGGCGGTATCTCTAATAGCAGATTTTGCTGCCATGGTTCCGTAGGTGATAATTTGCGCTACTTGATTGCTACCATATTTTTCTATGACATAATCCATAACCTTACTTCTTCCTTCATCATCAAAATCTATATCAATATCGGGCATCGATACACGATCTGGATTCAGAAAACGCTCAAAAAGTAGATTGTACTTAATAGGGTCTATGTTTGTAATCCATAAGCAGTATGCAACAACAGAACCTGCTGCAGAACCACGACCAGGACCCACAGAAACATCCATATTCCTTGCCTCTCTAATAAAATCTTCTGTAATTAAAAAGTACCCTGGATAGCCTGTGTTTTGAATTACATCCAACTCAAAATTAATGCGCTCTGTAATGTCAGCAGCTTCTTTTTTATGTGCATCACTCTGCCCTTTAAGAGCTGGGTAGCGTTTTTGAGCGCCTAAAAAAGTAAGGTGTTTTAAAAACTTGTTTTCTCCTCTTTTCCCGCCATCCTCTTGGTCTTTCTCAACAAGAAACTCTTGTGGTATATCAAATTTTGGCAGCAAGACATCTCGCTGCAACGAAAAGGGGCTTACTTTTTCTATAACCTCACTAATGTTTGCAATGGCCTGCGGAAGGTCTTTAAAAAGAGCCTTCATGGCAGCTTGACTCTTAAAATAATATTCTTGATTTGGAAGCCCGTATCTGTACCCTCTCCCTCTACCTATTGGGGTAGCCTGTTTCTCACCATCTTTTACACACAATAAAATATCATGTGCGTTTGCGCTTTTTTGATCAATATAGTAAGTGTTATTTGCAGCAATTAGTGGCACCTGGTGCTTTTTAGAGAATGAAACCAAGGTTTGGTTAACCCTGTTTTCATCCTCTTGATCATGTCGCATAATTTGTAAGTAAAAATCATTACCAAAGGTTTCTTTCCACCACAAAAGAGCCTCCTCTGCTTGTTTCTCTCCAACATTTAAAATTTTACTAGAAACCTCACCATACATACCGCCAGAAAACACCATAAGGTCTTCTTTGTATTTTAAAATTACCTCACGATCTATTCTTGGCACATAATAGAAACCATCAATATATGATATGCTTGACATTTTGGCTAGGTTATGATAGCCTTTTTTGTTCTTAGCTACCAGTATGATTTGATACCCATTATCCTTTTGTGTTTTGTCTTTATGGTTTGTACACACAAAAAACTCACAACCTACTATTGCTTTTAAATACGTAGGCTCTTGGGGTTTTTCTGGCACTACGCCATCAAAATCTGTGGCAGTGTCATCTATGGCGTTGTAGGCCTGCAAATCTGCCTTGTAGGCCGCTTTTAAGGATCTATTATGGTTATTTACCGAACGTGTAAAATGAAACGCTCCCATCAT
>JGI26115J46592_1000053_pt1 | contig 29794 bp, 25 predicted proteins | sample AOAMet1_07_M0_10_2_FD_46592 | JGI IMG/M metagenome (IMG submission 46592)
ACTATTCTTTTTTTAATTTAATTGTAATCATTAACTATATTTACATTAATGATTTATAAAAGAGTATTACTAAAACTTAGTGGTGAAGCATTATTAGGTGACAGAAGTTATGGAATTGATCCTAAAAGAATCGCTCAATATGCAAAAGAAATTAAATCTGTAACTGAGCTTGGCCTTGAGGTTGCTGTAGTTATTGGAGGTGGCAATATATTTAGGGGTGTCTCAGCTGCTAGTAATGGAATTGACCGTGTTCAAGGTGACTATATGGGAATGCTTGCGACAGTTATCAATGGTATGGCATTACAAAGTGCCCTTGAAGAAGAAAACGTACAAACAAGATTACAAACCGCTATCAAAATTGAAGCAGTCGCTGAACCTTATATCAAAAGGAAAGCAGTAAGACATTTAGAAAAAAAACGAGTAGTGATTTTTGGAGGTGGAACTGGAAATCCTTTTTTTACGACTGATTCTGCTGCGGTTTTAAGAGCAATTGAAATTAATGCTGATGTTATATTAAAAGGAACTAGAGTTGATGGAGTTTATGATTCTGATCCAGAAAAAAACGAAAACGCCATTCAATATGACACTATTTCTTTCAATGATGTAATAAAAAAGAATTTAAAAATAATGGATTCTACTGCATTTACTTTAAGTCAAGAAAACAANTTACCTATNATAGTTTTTAATATGAATAAATCAGGNAATCTATTGAANATAATCAATGGCGAAAAAATTGGTACATCTATAAAAAATTAATTTTGGAAGAATTAGAATTTATTATTGAAGCATGCGAGGAATCAATGACAAATGCAGTAAAGCATCTTGAAAGAGAATTGCTAAATATTAGAGCTGGAAAAGCAAATCCCACAATGCTTTCAAGTGTTAAGTTAGACTATTATGGATCAACCACTCCATTGTCTCAAATAGCTAATATTAGCACTCCAGATGCTCAAACACTCTCTGTCCAACCATGGGAAAAAGATAAACTACAAGATATCGAAAAAGCAATTCAAATTGCTAATTTAGGATTCAACCCTATGAATAATGGAGAGTCAATTATTATAAGTATTCCTCCTTTGACTGAAGAAAGAAGAAAAGAATTAGTAAAAATTGCAAAATCTGAAATTGAAGATGCTAAAATTAGTATTAGAAATTCTAGAAAAGATGCTAATAATGAAATNAAAAANATTGAAATCTCTACTGATCATAAAGCAATTTCAGAAAAAGAAATTCAAACTTTAACAGATAATTACATCTCTAAAATNGATGAAATTTTCTCTTCCAAAGAAAAAGAAATTCTTTCTATTTAAACTACATATTTTGAATAAAATAGTCCATGAGTAAATCAAAAAGTTCCATAGGTTGGGAAAAATTTGCTCGATTAATTTTAAGAAATAGAATTCTTTTATTAGTTCTTGTTTTAATTAATACTATTTTCCTTTCAACCCAATGGAAAAATATTCGTTTCAGTTATTCTGAAGCGAATCTAATGCCTAATGATCACCCTTTTAATATAGCATATAATGATTTTGTGGATGTATTTGGTGAAGAGGGTAATCTATTAATAATAGCTGTAAATGACTCATTATTATTTGATACAACAAATTTTAATGCTTGGATAAAACTCAGTGATTCTTTTAAATTAAAAAAAGAGGTTAACAATGTTTTACACGTTGGAAACTTTCCAATAATTAAAAAAGATAAAATAAAGAAAGAATTTACGATTGATTCCTTGAAAAATGAGTCATTCACAAGTAATAAAAAAATAACTGAATTTAAAGCTTTACTGTTTAATGATTTTCCGTTTTATGAAAACATCTTNTTCAATAAAAAAACAGGNACAATACAAACAGCTATATATTTAGATAAAGAAGTAATTAATAATATTGAACGAATAGATTTTGTAAATAATATTTTTATTCCTTCAATAAAAGAATTTGAGAAACAGAGCAATTTAAATGTTAGAATCTCTGGCATGCCCTACATCAGAACTATGAATGCTCAAAATATTATGGATGAGATAGGGAAATTTGTAATAATAGCTATTTGTGTTACAATTTTTATATTCTTTTTCTTTTTTAGATCATACAGAGCAACATTAATTACTTTGTCTGTTGTAATTACTGGAGTAATGTGGGCTCTTGGAGTTCTTGGATTGTTACAGTTTGAGATAACTGTTCTAACTGCTTTGATACCGCCTCTTATAATTGTAATTGGAGTTCCTAACTGTATCTTTTTAATTAACAAATATCAGCACGAAGTAAAAAAGCACGGTAATCAAGCTAGATCTCTGCAAAGAGTTATTTCAAAAATTGGTAATGCAACATTGATGACAAATATTACAACAGCTTGTGGATTTGCAACATTTATTTTGACAGACAGTCAGGTTTTAAAAGAATTTGGGGTAGTTGCATCAATAAATATTATGGTCATTTTTATACTGTCTATTTTATTAATCCCAATCATTTATAGTTTTTTACCCTTACCTAAAAAAAAGCATTTAAAACATTTAAATAATGATTGGTTAAACTCTTTTGTTGATTTTTTAGGAAATACAGTTAAAAAAAGAAGAATTCCTGTTTTTATAATTTCAATACTTTGTTTATGTATAAGTATAGTTGGAATGAACAAAATTGAAATTTCCGGAAACTTAATTGAAGACATGCCTGCAAAGTCTGAATTTGTTAGAGACATCAAGTTTTTTGAAAAAGAATTTAAGGGAGTTCTTCCGTTAGAAATAATGATAGACAGTCGAAGAAAAAATGGAATGACTCGACTCGCCAATCTTAAAAGAATGAATGATTTTCATGAACATATTTTAAAAATTCCTGAGCTATCGAGTCCTATTTCGGTAGTTAATATTTCAAAGTATATAAAACAGTCTTTTTATAATGGTAATCCTAATTATTTTCAATTACCATCGTCTCAAGAGAACACTTTCATTTCAGGATACTTAAAAAATTCAAAACTTAAACTTGGAGAAAATAATAGTTATATAAATGAAACAGGTCAAATAGCTCGAATTACTACAATGATTGGTGAAATTGATACAGAAAGAATGGAAGGAATTGAAGCAAGTTTACTTAAAGGTATAGAATTATATTTCCCTGAAGACAGGTTCGATGTTTCGCTGACCGGAAAAACACTTGGCTACCTTAAGGGAACTAAATTTTTAATAAAGAACTTACTTATTTCTCTTTTTTTAGCAATTATTCTTATCTCATTAATGATAACCTATTTATTTAGATCATATAAAATGGTGATTATTTCATTAGTTCCCAATATTCTTCCTCTTCTATTTACTGCCGGAGTCATGGGGTTTTTAAATATCCCGATAAAGCCCTCAACTATTCTAGTTTTTAGTATAGCTTTTGGAATATCTGTTGATGATACTATTCATTTTCTTGTAAAATATAGACAGGAGTTGATTGCTAATAATTGGAAAATAAGAAAATCTGTATTTTCATCCCTTAGGGAAACTGGAATTAGCATGTTTTACACATCTGTTGTCCTGTTTTTTGGGTTTTCGGTTTTCATGACCTCTAGTTATGGTGGAACAATTGCACTGGGTGGACTAGTTTCTACTACATTACTTTTTGCAATGTTAGCTAATTTAGTTCTGTTACCTTCGCTCTTAATATCCTTAGAAAAAAACATATCCAATAAAACAGATATGAAGGAGGCTAAAATAAAATTAGACTCTGATTAATTTTATAAAAAACCAATTCAAAACTTTATATTTGAATCAGATATTTAAACATTTACTCAAACATGACAGTTAAAGATTTATTTTTAAACACTCCCATTTCAAAAAACATTAAAGTTCAGGGATGGGTTAAAACATTTAGAGCCAATAGATTTATTTCTTTAAACGATGGATCTACATTCAAAAGTATTCAATGTGTCGTGGATTTTGAAAACACTGATAATGAAATTTTAAATAATATTAACTCAGGAGCCTCTGTTGAAATTTCTGGAATTTTAGTTGAAAGCCTAGGAAAAGGACAAAAAATTGAAATTAAAGTTACAGAAATTAAAATATTAGGTAAATGTGACCCTGAAGATTATCCAATACAGCCTAAAAAACATAGTTTAGAGTTTTTAAGAGAAAATGCTCATCTTAGAATAAGAACCAATACATTTAGTTCAATATTTAGAATCAGATCTAGCATATCGTACGCAATACATAAATACTTTAAAGAAAGTGGATTTGTTTATGTAAATACACCCATCATAACTGGAAGTGATGCCGAAGGAGCAGGAGAAATGTTTAAAGTAACTACATTAGACATAAATAACGCAGGGTTGGATAACGCTAATCAAATTGATTATTCCAAAGATTTCTTTGGAAAAGAAACAAATCTTACGGTATCTGGCCAACTTGAAGCAGAGAGTATGGCGATGGGGCTGGGTAATGTTTATACCTTTGGACCCACATTTAGAGCAGAAAATTCTAATACATCTAGACATTTAGCTGAATTTTGGATGGTTGAACCAGAAATGGCATTTTGTGATTTAGATGACAACATGAACTTGGCAGAAGATTTTATAAAAAATGTTTTAAAATATGTAATGGATGATTGTAAAGAAGATTTGTTTTTTCTAAATGAAAGATTGATAAACGAAGACAAAACAAAACCCTTAAAAGACAGAAATGAACTTAATTTAATTGAGAGATTGAACTTTGTTGTGAGTAATGATTTTGTGAGAATAAATTACACAGAAGCATTTGATATTCTCAGAAACTCAAAGCCTAATAAAAAGAAAAAATTCAAGTATCCAATAAATGAATGGGGAGTTGATTTGCAAAGTGAACATGAACGTTTTTTGGTTGAAAAACATTTTAAAAAACCTGTAATTATCCACGATTATCCTGCTAAAATTAAGGCTTTTTATATGAGAATGAATGAAGACGGAAAGACTGTACGAGCAATGGATATCTTATTTCCTGGAATAGGTGAAATTGTTGGAGGCTCCCAAAGAGAAGAAAGGCTAAATGTGTTAAAAGAACGAATTTCAGAACTAAATATTGACGAAAAAGAATTGTGGTGGTATCTTGATTTAAGGAAATACGGAAGTGTTAAACACAGTGGTTTTGGACTAGGACTTGAAAGACTTATTTTATTTGCTACAGGAATGTCAAATATTAGAGATGTTATTCCATTTCCAAGAACACCAAAAAATGCCGAATTTTAGTATATAATTCTTCATCAAGTTTTTTTGTACTTTTAATATTTATTAAAGCAAATGCTCAAGCAGTTTTTACAATTAAAACTTTCTCAAAAATTATCGCCTCAACAAATTCAATTGATGAAGTTGATCGAACTTCCACTTCAGGAACTGGAAGATCGACTATCAAGAGAAATTGAAGAAAATCCTGCCCTAGAAACAGGAAAAGAAAATGAAAAGGATTTATATGAAACTGAATCTGACTATGAACAAGAACCAAAAAATGAAGATTCTGAGCTTAACGTTGAAGACTATCTTAGTGATGATGATATTCCAGACTATAAATTAAAAACTAATAATTATAGTGATGATGATGAAGAAAAATCGTTACCATTTGTTTCAGGTATAAGTTTCAATGAATTTTTAAAAAAACAATTGACCCCTTTTAACCTTAATGAAGATGACTCTAAAATTGCAGAATTTTTAGTTGGGAGTGTAGATCAATCTGGTTATATAAGAACTGATATAGTTGATATTGTTGATGACTTAGCTTTTACGATGGGGATTTATACAGACATTAATTCCGTAACTAAAATTTTAAATAAAATTCATCTATTGGATCCTCCGGGAGTTGGAGCAAGAGATTTGCAAGAATGCTTAATTCTTCAATTAAAAAGAAAAAAAGAGTCAAGCTCGGCAATACATGCTATTAATATTTTAAATAATAATTTTGATTTATTCATCAAAAAACACTACAAAAAAATAATTCATAAGCTTAGTATCACAGAAGATGAATTAAGACAGGCAATAAAACAAATTGAAAAGCTTAATCCTAAACCGGGTTCAGCATTTTCTGAACCAACAAAAATGAATTCAACAATAATTCCTGATTTTAAAATTGAAATTATTGAAAATAAACTCACATTAAATTTAAATTCTAGAAACGCGCCTGAACTTTTTGTTTCAAACGAATATAAAAATATGTTATCTGGTTATCAGGAAAATAAAAATATTTCTAAAAGTCATAAACAAGCCGTTACATTTATTAAACAAAAACTTGATTCAGCTAAATGGTTTATTGATGCTATTAATCAAAGAAATCAAACATTACTTATCACAATGAAAACCATAATGGAATTTCAAAATAAATATTTTTTAAGTGGAGATGAAAGTAACTTGAAGCCTATGATATTAAAAGATATTGCAGAAAAGATTGGAATGGACATCTCCACAGTTTCAAGAGTTGCTAATAGTAAGTATGTAGACACTCCTTATGGAATAAAACTAATAAAATCATTCTTTTCTGAAGGGATAACAAATGACAAAGGAGTTGAAGTTTCAACAATTGAAATAAAAAAAGAACTTCAAAATATCATTAATAATGAAAATAAATCAAAGCCGTTAACAGATGATGAGCTTACTAAAAGAATCAATGAAAAAGGATATCCTATTGCTAGAAGGACAGTTGCAAAATATAGAGAAATGCTTGGAGCACCTGTAGCAAGATTAAGAAAAAAACTATAATGATAATTGACCTAACAATTATAATTGTAAATTATAAATCTTGGGAAAAACTAACATTGTGTTTAAAAAGTATTCAAAACCAATGTCATATAAATACTCAAATAATTGTAGTTGATAACTTCTCTAACGACAATAAATTTAAAGATTTTCAAAACAAATACAAGCAAGTTAATTGGATTGAAAATAGAAATAATTTAGGGTTTGCAAGGGGATGTAATATTGGTGCTTCACATGCAGAATCAAAATGGTTATTATTTTTAAATCCAGATACAATTTTAGATTCAAATTCTCTTTTCTCTTTAATTAAATATTCTAATTCAAACAAGGAACATAGATTGATTGGAATTAAGCAGTTAAATCAAAATGGTAGCAACACAAATGCCTACGGATTGTTTTTAGACATATGGACAATTACTGGTTTTTTAAGAATATTTAATAGAATATTTAGAGGTTTGACATATAAAAAAATGAATGCTGAAGAAATTTCTTTCCCGGACTGGATTTCTGGATCATTTGTTCTTATAAGAAAAACTGATTTCGCGAAATTAAATGGATGGAACGAAAATTATTGGATGTATTATGAGGATATGGATTTATGTCGAAGAGCTAAGCGCTTAAACTTAAAAGTGTCATTATTCAATAATTGGAAATGTATTCATTATCATGGAGAATCATCAAGAAAAAACAAAACTATTACTTTAATGACAAAGACTGAAGTTATAAAATCCTCTCATATATACATTCAAAATCATTTCAAAAGTTTTTATGCTTTAAGCCTTCATTTGACACTTATTGTTTCAAGATTTGTAGATCTTTTGTTTGGATCAATTATTTCATCGACTAAAAGGAGTATTCTTATGAACTGTCTTGTGTATTGGAAAACTAGTTTTTTAAGTAAAGAATGGAGCTCGGATAGAGCTAAAACATCTAATTATTAACTTCAGTATAGAACAAATTTAATCTCATTCTCTTATCAAAATTTTCTGCACTTGGACTTGGACCAATAAGAACAGTCCCTAGGGGATTAATAGCAGAAGAAAGAGGTGTGAAAGTCATAAAATCAGAATCTTCAACTTCTATATTAATTGTGTTACTAATGTCAGAAGATACTACTAGACCTAGTTTTACGTTAGTAGAATCTTTTCTAACAATATTTTTAATATGTTCGCTAATACGAATTTTATACATTAATCCATTTTTGTCCTCATCTAGTTCAATTAAACCACCATGAATTACTTTGTTTTGATAAGATTTTTGTCCAGCTGAATTATCAACAAAATAATCAATGACCGGAGCTTTATTAACTAAATCATAAAGATACAGTCGAGATGGCTCTACAATTCCGCCATTGGATGAAAGCATCTCTTTGTCAATATACATTGAAATATTTGCTTCATTAACCAACCACTCTTTTGATCTAATTTCTTCAAGGATATCAACTCCATTGTCATCTTTGAATAATTCAATTTCAGCCATAACACCCTGACCTCCTTTTAAATAAACTCTTTCTGGATTTGTTATAGTATCTGCGATGGCAGAGTAGACATAACCAGGGTAAGCATCATGTTTGAATGAATTTAATTTAACACCTCCCATTTTAAATAAAAACTGAGCTTCTTCAGTATCAACCGTGTCATCAGCAGTATCATCTGGAGTATCTTGCTTATTATATTTTTGAAATTCATAGACAACTCTTATTTCAGATTCGTTAAAATTTAAAATCATAAGTAGTGGATCAGAAAAATCATAAGTTTCTAACACTATACCTTTAAAGTAGAGCTTAAAATTATCTAAGTTTGAAATTTCTTGGGAACCTTCTTGATCTAAAAATTTTGATTGAAAAAAATCATGATCTAATTCAACTCTAATTCTTGGTGTTAACCTTTCTTTTACAACTTCTGACTCGTCATCCTCTTCTGTTTCAGGATCATCTTCATTGTAAAACACTAATTCATTAGAGTCTATTTTTACTTCATCATCAAATAATGTGTAACCTGAAAAATTTTCAGGAAGTGTATTATTTGAGTAGTATTTTTGAAATTTTTCAAAGTTTGAATCAGGATCGTAAGGCCTTAAGAAATAATCTAACTCGCTAACTTTTAATTTAAAAGTAGCTTCAGTATTTCCTATCAAAGAATCTAGTTCATAAAGAGTTCTTCCTGCATAAGGATTTATAGATTCAGTATCTTCTCCATCTAAAATTCCATCGCCATCTGTATCTTCATCTAAAGGATTTTGACCTAAATTAGATTCGTCAGCATCTGAAACGCCATCACCATCAGAGTCACTGTAAGGGTCTGTACTGTCTACATCATAGATATTTATAACACCATCGTTATCATCATCATCAACATTAGTAAAAAAAGGAATGTCTAAAAAAACATTTTTAATTGTTTCTAATTCTGGAATACGAGAAATATTATCATCTGGATTATCTTCATCGGATTGTTTATAATCTCCAAAGACTAAGTTAGGATCCTCAAAATTAATTTGACCTAAAAAACTTACTTTGGATGATCCGTAAAGGTTGTCATTATATTCTCCTATTTGAAATGTTGATAACGTGTTGGAAACATAAGGCGGAATACTTCGCATTTTTACATTAACTGGNATTTCTTTAAGGTTNGTGCTAAATGCATTATTGTCGATTAGATTAAGACCTACAGTTTTGTAATCTTTATTACAAGAAACAAAAACTATTAATAGTGTTAGTATGATGTAAAACTTTTTCAAAATAATTAGTTTAAAATCTTGTCGTTATAAAAGTTCATGTACTCTTTTTCAAATCCGTCTTTAAAACCACATTTAAGTACAGGTATTTTGGAATTGGCAGCAACATCTAAATAGGATTTTTTAATGTTTTCAGAAGCAAAGACAACTCCATCTGAATTCATTATGGATAACTTATATAAATTTTCATANGTTGGATTCTTTAAAACATTTAAAGTTTCACTTTCAACCTCGTCAAACTTTATTTTATTAATGATNCCTGAGNTTAAGTTACCTATAATCTCATTATCGTATATCGAAGTTACGACCTTAGATTTTGAAAAAAGAGGCTCGTCTTTATAATATTGTTTCAGGTATAAAGGCATTAATGAAGCGATCCATCCGTGAACATGAATTATGTCTGGAGTCCAATTTAGTTTTTTAATAGTTTCAACCACNCCTTTAGCAAAGAAAATCGCTCTTTCGTCATTATCATCATACAACTTTTTCTTTTTGTCAGAGTCAAGTAATCTATTCTTAAAGTATTCATCGTTATCAATAAAATACACCTGCATTCTTTCCTTTGGAATAGATGCAACTTTAATTATTAACGGCATATCTAAATCATCAATAATAAGGTTCATTCCAGAAAGCCTAATTACTTCGTGAAGTTGATGCCTTCTTTCATTAATTAAGCCATACTTTGGAATAAAAATTCTAGTTTGGCCACCATTTTTATTTACTACTTTAGGTAAACTGTATGTTAATGTTGATATATCGTTGTTAGGTAAATACGGTATAACTTCGGAGGATACGTAAAGTACTTTTTTTCCAGTCATAAAATCCTTTCTTTAGACTCAATTAAATTGAAATGCAAAATTACAAAAATTATGTTAGATTTACCTCATATTTATACACATACACACTGTTAAAGTTTTATTAAATGCAGTTATATACTCTAAAGTCTCAAGTTGAAAAAAGTATTGATAAAGCAAAAGACTTAAAAAAAACTATTGGACTGGTGCCAACTATGGGCTCATTACATCAAGGACATCTCTCTTTATTAAAAAAAGCAGTCCAGAGCTGTGAAGTGGTTTGGGTAACTATTTTTGTCAACCCAACTCAATTTAATAACAAACAAGATCTTAATAATTACCCAAAAAACATAAAAAAAGATCTAAAAATGATTTACGAAATTTCAAAGAATATTTTTGTTTTTAACCCGGAAATTTCTGAGATGTATGAAAATAAATTAAAAATAGAGAATTTTGATTTTCAAGACCTAGATAAAGAACTTGAGGGTAAATATAGAAATAACCACTTTAGCGGAGTAGGTACTATAGTCTCTAAATTGTTTAATTTATTTAAACCAACAAAAGCTTTTTTTGGAGAAAAAGATTTTCAACAAACTAGAATTATAGATAGATTAATAAAAATTAAAAACTTTCAGACCGAGCTTGTAATCTGTCCAACTGTAAGAGAACAAAACGGATTAGCTTTGAGCTCAAGGAACGCTTTGCTTTCAACTGAAAATAAAGAAAAAGCTGCTGTTATTTATAAAACTTTAATTTACTGTAAAGAAAATTTTGAAAAAAAATCATTTAAAAATATTTATAACGATTGTAAAAAAGAAATTAATTCTTTAAATGATTTTGAATTAGAATATTTAGAAATTACAGATAATAAAACTCTTAAAAAAGCAAAAAAAAATGATGTAAATAAGTCTTTTAGAGTTTTTATTTGTGTCTTGGTTAATGGAGTAAGGTTGATTGATAATATTTTAGTTAAATAGTTATATTTGCCGCATGGAAATTGAANTATTAAAGTCTAAAATTCACAGAGTCACNGTTACTAATTGTGATTTAAATTATATTGGTAGTATTACAATTGATGAATCTCTTTTAGAAGCAGCTAATATGATAGCTGGAGAAAAAGTTCAGGTAGTGAACATTAATAATGGTGAACGATTAGAGACCTATATTATTAATGGCAAAAAAGGTACTGGAGAAATTACTTTAAATGGTCCTGCAGCAAGAAAAGTTCAGAAAGGNGACAAAATAATTATTATCAGTTATGCTAGAATGAATTTAGAAGAAGCTAAGACATTTAATCCTACCTTAATATTCCCAAATAAGGATAATATTTTAATTTGATAATGTCATTACTGTTTTTTAAATGGTTTAAAAAAATCTTTCCTCCTACTTTAGGAATTTTATTAATTTACTACTCCTATACAAATACAACTTCCTTTGAAAGGATAGAGATTTATTCGTCTATGAGATCTGCAGATTACAAATTTGTTTTATTGTCAATTTGTCTTGGTATACTAAGTCATTTATCAAGGTCTATTAGATGGCAATCAATGTTAAAACCTTTAGGTTATAAAATCAAAATTTTAAATTCAATCATGTCGGTTTTAGTCGCATTTCTATCAAATTTAGGGATACCAAGATCAGGTGAACTCTTAAGAGCAAGTTCATTATCTTACTATGAGAAAATACCTTTTGAAAAAAGTTTTGGAACTATTGTCACTGAGAGAATTATAGATGTGATCATTTTAATTGGATTGCTATTGTTTGGAGTTATGATTTCTTCCAAAATAGGAATTCCAAAACTCTCAATTAGCAATGAACTACTTTTATCCATAATTCCCTTAATAACTTTAGTATATATTTTTTATTACGTAATTTCAAAAACAACTTTTAAAAATAAAATTGAAATTTTCATTGGTGGATTAAAAAAAGGTGTTTTTTCTATTTCAAAAATTAATAACAAACCGCTATTTGTTTTTCACTCATTATTTATTTGGACCTGCTATTTTTTAATGTTTTATGTTGTGAAATTTAGTTTGCCTGAAACTTATAATCTGGGGTTTGAGCCTTTATTTATAGCATTCTTAGCTGGAGCAATAGCGATGGCTTTAACTAATGGTGGAATTGGCGCATACCCATTAGCAATTGCTGCTGTAATAAGTCAGTATGAAATTTCTTATGAAAGTGCTTTAGCTTTAGGCTGGATTGTTTGGACTTCCCAAACATTAATGATTATAATCTTTGGTTCTTTATCTTTTGTTTTTTTACCTATATTAAACAAATAATTTAATAATTAATGGCTGTATTAAAAACTTCATATTGTTGTCAAAACTGCGGCGCTAAACATTCTAAATGGCTTGGTCAGTGCAGTTCATGTAAAGAATGGAATACATTAGTTGAAGAAGTTATCAAAAAATCTTCNAAGGTTGATTTAGGCTTAAGCAGTGATCAATTAAAATCTAAAGCCCAACTAGTTAATGATATCGATTTTGAAAAAGATCCAAGATTGTTAATTCAAGATAGAGAACTTAATAGAGTTTTAGGNGGAGGAATTGTTCCTGGATCACTTGTTCTTATTGGAGGTGAACCCGGGATAGGTAAATCAACATTATTGCTTCAAATTTCTCTAGAAATAAAAAATAAAGTTTTATATGTAACAGGGGAAGAAAGTCAACAACAAATTAGAAGAAGAGCTAATAGAATTAATAATGATTCTAATCAATGTTATATTTTAAACGAAACGAATGTTGAAACTATAATTTCTCAAATTAATACGCTAAAACCTGAGCTTGTAATTATTGATTCCATTCAAACTCTACAAACTGATATTATAGATAGCAGTCCTGGAAGTGTGTCTCAAATTAAAGAATCGGCTTCTCAATTTTTGAATTATTCAAAAAAAACAAACCTTCCAGTTTTTCTTGTTGGACACATAACAAAAGATGGTGGAATTGCAGGTCCCAAAATTTTGGAACATATGGTTGATGTAGTTTTACAATTTGAAGGCGATCGAAATAATATTTATAGAATTTTAAGAGCTAAAAAAAATCGATTTGGATCAACAGCTGAAATAGGTATTTATGAAATGTTGAATAATGGACTTCGTCAGGTAACAAATCCAAGTGAATTATTGATTTCTAATAATAAAATACCTTTAAGTGGAAATGCTACGGCTTCTACNATAGAGGGGATTAGACCAATTATGATAGAAGTTCAAGCTTTAGTAAGTTCTGCGGTATATGGAACCCCACAAAGAAGCACAACAGGTTTTAACGCGAAAAGATTAAATATGTTANTAGCTGTTTTAGAAAAACGTGCTGGATTTAAACTGAGTTCAAAAGATGTTTTTTTAAATATCACNGGAGGTATTAAAATTGAAGACCCAGCAATGGATTTAGCAGTTGTAGCAGCTATTCTATCTAGTAATTTTAATATCCCTTTGCAAAAAAGAATTTGTTTTGCCGCTGAAATTGGGCTTTCTGGAGAACTTAGATCGGTGCCAAAAATAGATCAAAGAATAAACGAGGCAGAAAAACTTGGATTCAAAATTTTAATAGTTTCAGAAGCTGCAAAAATATCTTTTGTTCCTAAAAAATTAAAAATAATTTCTTATTCAAGAATTGAAGATTTAATCAAAAATCTATTTAAGGAGCAGGGTTAGGAATAAGTTTATGAACTTCATTTATTTCTTTTAAAGCATCTTCACTTAAATCAATATTTATGCTTTCAATATTTTCTTTCAATTGATTTAGTTTAGTCGCTCCTATTATGTTACTTGTTACAAATGGTCTAGAATTTACAAATGATAAGGCCATTTGAGTTAATGATAAATTGTATTTTTTTGAAATATTATAATACATACTGGTAGCTTTCATAGAATTTTCGCCTGAAAATCTACTTAAATTTGGGAATAATTTTAATCTACTGTCTTTAGGCATATTTCCATTTAAATATTTACCGCTTAATACTCCAAAACCAAGAGGAGAATANGCCAGTAAGCCAACATCTTCTCTCATGCAAATTTCTGAATTTCCAATCTCAAAAAGTCTATTTAAAAGCGAATAAGGATTTTGAATAGTAATTNTTTTAGGCAATTTTTTCTTAGACAATTCTAAATATTTCATAAAAGCCCATGGATTTTCATTTGATATTCCAATTTGCCTTACTTTTCCACTTGAAATAATTGTTTTTAAATTAAAAAGTACATTTTCAAAATTTTCTTCCCATTTATCATTTACTGACGAGTCAAAATCTCTTTTCCCAAATGTATTAGTAATTCTTTCCGGCCAATGAAGTTGATATAAATCTATGTAATCTGTTTTAAGACGTTTTAAGCTTTCATCAACAGCTGAAAACAAAGCAGATTTTGAAAATCCAGTCGTTCTTATATGTTTAGTATAATCGCCGGGACCTGCGATTTTAGTTGCTAATACAATTTGATCTCTATTGTTTCTTTCACTCACCCATTTACCAATTATTTTTTCGGTATCTGCATATCGTTCTGCAGTTGCAGGGACTGGGTATAACTCAGCGGTATCAATAAAATTAATCCCCATATCAGTTGCTAAATCCATTTGATCAAACCCCTCTTTTTCTGAGTTTTGATTTCCAAATGTCATAGTGCCAAGACATATTTTACTAACCTTAATGTTTGTAGAGGGTAAAAAAGTATATTTCATTTATTTATAAATTTAATTCAACAACTATTGGACAATGATCAGAATGAACAATTTTGTCTAAAATTGTCGAGGATTTAATTTTGGCACTTATTGCATTTGAAACCAAATTATAATCAATTCTCCATCCTTTATTATTTACTCTAGAGTTGGCTCTATAACTCCACCAGCTATACTTATCAGGGTCTTTATTAAGTTTTCTAAATGAGTCTGTAAAACCTAAATCTAAAAAATCTGACAACCATTCTCTTTCCCAAGGAAGAAAACCTGATACTTTAGAATTTCTAATAGGGTCATGTATGTCAATTGCTTCATGACAAATATTATAATCTCCACATATTACTAAGTTTGGAATGTCTTCTTTTAATTTTACAATATAAGCCATGAATTCTTTCATATATTGTAATTTATATTCAAGTCTTGCTATATTAGTTCCAGAGGGAAGATAAAGACTCATTACAGAAAATTTTTCAAAATCAATTCTTAGATTTCTGCCTTCAAAATCCATGTGTTCAATTCCTGTTCCGTATTCAATATGTGCAGGCTTGTGTTTTGACAAAATCGCTACTCCACTATATCCTTTTTTTTGTGCAGAAAACCAGTAATTATAATTGTATCCTATTTCTTTAAAAAGACTTAAATCTAATTGATCAGTATTAGCTTTAATTTCTTGAAGACAAATTACATCTGTATTTGAGTTTTTAAGCCATTCTATAAATCCTTTTTTAATAGCAGCTCTAATTCCATTAACATTATAAGAAATAATTTTCATTTTAAAATGTTAACCATGATTTCAAGTCTAATTCTGTTTTTATTTTATTTTTTACCTCTTGGACTGTTAATCTCTGTTGCTTCATTGTATCTCTATCTCTAATAGTTATTGTTCTATCTTCAAGAGATTGATGGTCCACAGTCAAACAATAAGGGGTTCCTAAAGCATCTTGCCTTCTATATCTTCTTCCTATGGCATCTTTCTCATCATAAACGCAATTATAGTCCCACTTAAATTCTTCTAATATTTGTTTTGATAATTCCGGAAGACCATCTTTCTTTAATAAAGGGAGAACCGCAACTTTTTTAGGAGCTAGAATTTTAGGAAATTTTAAAACAGTCCTTGAGGAGCCGTCTTCAAGTTTTTCTTCAATTAGAGATTTTGAAAAAATAGCTAAAAACATTCTATCTAAACCTATTGATGTTTCAAGAACATAAGGCGTAAAGCTTTCGTTGGAAAGAGTATCAAAATATTTTATTTTTTTTGAGGAAAATTTTTCATGACTAGTAAGGTCAAAATCAGTTCTAGAATGAATTCCCTCCANTTCTTTAAAACCAAATGGAAAATTAAACTCAATATCACAAGCTGCATCGGCATAATGAGCGAGTTTATCATGATCATGAAATCTGTAATTATCTTCTCCTAATCCCAGTGAAAGATGCCATGCTAATCTGTTTTCTTTCCATTTAGCATACCATTCTTGTTGAGTCCCTGGTTTAATAAAAAACTGCATTTCCATTTGTTCAAACTCTCTCATTCTGAATATAAATTGTCTAGCCACAATTTCATTTCTAAATGCTTTACCTATTTGAGCTATTCCAAAGGGGATTTTTAATCTGCTAGTTTTTTGAACATTTAGAAAATTAACAAAAATACCTTGAGCAGTTTCAGGTCGTAAGTAAAGATCCATNGCGCTTTCAGCAGATGCTCCTAATTTAGTGCCAAACATTAAGTTGAATTGTTTTACATCTGTCCAGTTTTTTGATCCTGAAACGGGGCAAGCAATTTCTAAATCTTCTATTAATTTTTTCAAAGCTTTAAGGTCATCTTTTTCTANAGCTTCACTAAAAACTTTANTTATATCACTGATTTTATTTTTATAATTTAAAATTCTTGAATTTGTGGAAACAAACTGTTCTTTATCAAAATTTTCACCAAATTTTTTTTTTGCTTTTGAGATTTCTTTTTGAATTTTATTATCAATTTTAGAAATATAATCTTCAATTAAAACGTCAGCTCGATATCTTTTTTTTGAATCCTTGTTGTCAATTAACGGATCATTAAAGGCATCTACATGTCCGGATGCTTTCCATATTTTAGGATGCATCAAAATAGCTGAATCAATATTTACAATGTTATCGTTTAATTGAACCATAGCCTTTAACCAATAATCCTTAATATTATTTTTAAGATCTGTCCCGTTTTGTCCNTAGTCATATACGGCGCTTAGACCGTCATATATTTCGCTAGACTGAAAAACAAATCCATATTCTTTAGCGTGAGAGATTACTTTTTTAAATTTATCTTCTTTACTCATAACACAAAAATAAGAGTTAAATTTTATATAAATTCTATTTATTCAATTAAAATAGAATTAGAGAAAATAATTGTTATTTTGCCTATGTATTACAAGTGATGAAAAAAATAAAATTAATTTTTCTGGCTCTAATTTGTTCATCGTTAATTAATTGTGCTAAAAGAGGAATTCCACAAGGAGGGCCTGAAGATGAAGATCCCCCAGTTCTTTTAAATGCTGAGCCGGCAGAAAATTCAGTTTATTTTAAAGAGGATAGAATAAGACTTTATTTTAATGAATACATCAAACTCAAAGACTTTAGAAAACAACTTGTTGTTTCTCCTCCTTTGGATAAAAGTTTTTATTCAATTAGTCCTCAATCTGGGGCATCAAAATATATTCAAATTGATATCAAGGAAAAACTTGATGAAAACAGTACGTATGTTTTTAACTTTGGTCAAAGTGTCGTAGATAATAATGAAGAAAATAAACTTCCTTTTTTTAGTTACGCCTTTTCGACCGGTGAATATATTGATTCGCTATATCTTTCTGGCAACATTACTAATTCTCTTGAAAGAAAATCTGATGATTTTATTTCAACCTTTTTATATCCAATAAATGAAAATTATAGTGACTCAATAATATATAATGGTTTGCCTAATTACGTAGGAAGTTCCCTTGACTCAACTAGTTTTAAAATGACCAATTTAAAAAAAGGGAAATATTTACTGTTAGCATTAAAAGATGAAAACAGTAATTATAAATTTGATCCTGAATTTGAGAAAATTGGATTTGTTGATGAGTTCATTGATTTACCTTTAAAGGATAGTATTAAAATAAACTTATTTAAAGAAGAAATTCCTTTTAAAAGCTTTAAACCTTTTTTAGAAACAGAAAACAGAATAGGATTTGGATTTAAAGGAAAATATAAGGATGTTGNATTAGAATTAATTGATCAAAAAAAAACAGATTTTGTTATAACCAAGAATAAAGATTCTGATACTTTAAATTATTGGTTTAATATTAAAGAATACGATTCTTTGAAATTTGTTGTCAAATCTCCACGTTATGAAGAAAAATTTACGTTGAAGTATAAAAAAATGGAAAAAGACTCTCTAGTCATTAATCCGTCAACAAAATCAGTTTTAGAGCTTAATGAAAAATTTAAAATATATAGTAATATTCCTATAACTAATATAAATAAAGACCAAATTAATGTTTTAAATAAAGATTCTCTTTTAATTCCTTTTAGTGTTGAAATAGACAAAAACAAGTTTGATGTAANTTTTGATTTTGAATTATTACCAAATGACAACTATATCGTTAATCTGTATCCAGATGCGTTAACTGATTTTTTAAAAACTACAAACGACACCATAAGTTATAAATTTAAGACTAAAAGCAGAACAGAATACGGAACATTAAAGCTTGGAATTAGTAATGTTAAAGAATATCCAATTATAATTCATTTAACTAACAATAAAGATGAATTAATTAGAAAAAAAATATTAAACTCTTTTAATGATCCTTGTGTTTTTGAATATCTAAAACCCGCTGATTATTTTGTAAAAGTTATTTTTGATGAAAACAAAAATAAAATTTGGGATACTGGAAATTTTCTAAACAGAATACAGCCTGAAGAGGTGTTTCACTTCAAAGAAGAATTTGTAATTAGAGCAAATTGGATCCTTGAAGAAAAAATTGTTGTAGAATGAAAAAGATTTCCATCTTAATTTTAATTGTACTTGGACTATATATATTTAATATTTTTTGGAGTACAGGTTATTTTAGAATAATTGAAAATAAGTTTGAAGGAGAGGTTTTAACTAAAATAAATATTGTTGGAGCAGAAGACATTACAATAAATCATATTGATAGTTTTGCTATAGTATCTTCAACAAAAAGAAAAGCTTTTCCCGCAAATGAACAAGAAGAAGGAGGCCTATATTATATTGATCTAAAGAAAATTGAATCAAAACCTATTCTTCTAACTAAAGATTTTAATAAACCATTTGCTCCTCATGGAATTTCAATTTTCAAAACAGACAGCATTACTACAATTGCTGTTGTGAACCACACCATTGAAAAAGAATACATAGAAATTTTTAAATTAATTGGAACTAAACTTACTCATTTTAAAACGCTTGATAATCCGATGATTTTAAGTCCAAACGATGTTGTTTTAATTAATGAAAATAGTTTTTATTTTACTAACGATCATAAATATAAATCTGGAATATTACGTTTAGCTGAAGATTATTTAGGGCTTGCTATTTCAAATGTTATTTTTTTTGACGGATTGAAGTTCAAAGAAGTTGCTAACGGAATCTCATTTGCTAATGGTATTAATTATAATTCAAAAAAAGATTTACTTTTTGTGGCTTCCCCTAGAAAATTTTATATAAAAGTATTTAAAAAGAATAATGATAATTCTTTGTCCTTTATTGAAAATATTTACTGTGGAACAGGTGTTGATAATATTGAATTTGATCTAGACAATACACTTTGGATAGGAGCTCATCCAAATCTTCTGCATTTTGATTCATATTCAAAAGGTAATAAAGCGTTTGCACCCTCAGAAATTATATCTATAAAATACATTGAAAAGAATAATTACATTAAAGAAAACATATATTTAGAAAAAGGTCAAGCTATGTCTGGATCTACAGTTGCAGCACCTTTTGGAAATCTGATTCTAATGGGAAATGTAATGGATGATCATTTTCTTGTATTAAAAAAATAAATCTTTAGATTTAAGAAGAAATTTTGGCTTTCAAGAAATCTCTATTCATTCTTGCTATATTTTCCAGTGAAATTCCTTTAGGGCATTCTACTTCGCACGCCCCAGTATTTGTACAGTTGCCAAACCCTTCTTCATCCATTTGTTTTACCATGTTTAAAACTCTATCATTAGCCTCTACTTTTCCTTGTGGAAGAAGAGAAAACTGAGACACTTTAGCCGAAACAAATAACATTGCGCTTGAATTTTTACAAGTAGCTACACAAGCTCCACATCCAATACAAGTAGCGGCATCAAATGCTTTATCAGCACTGTTTTTTTCTATTGGAATAGCATTAGCATCTTGAGTATTTCCTGATGTATTTATAGAAATATAGCCTCCTGCATGTTGAATCCTATCAAATGACGAACGATCAACAACTAAATCTTTAATAACTGGAAAAGAATTTGCTCTAAATGGTTCAATATGGATTGTGTCTCCATCTTTAAATTTTCTCATATGTAACTGACATGTTGTTACAAGTCTGTCTGGTCCATGTGCTTCTCCATTAATAAACATAGAGCAAGAACCGCATATTCCTTCTCTACAATCATGATCAAATGCTACAGGATCAACACCATCAGAAGTCAATTGTTCATTGAGAACATCCATCATTTCTAAAAATGACATATCTGGTGAAATGTTTTCTATATCGTAAGAAACAATTTTACCTTTATCGTTCGAATTTTTTTGACGCCAAATTTTTAATTTAAGTTTCATCCTATTTATAAGATCTAGTTTTTAGTTCTATATTTTCATAAATCAAATTCTCTTTATGTAAAACAGCTTCCGAGGGCTCCCCTTTATTTTCCCAAGCTGAGACAAAAGTAAAGTTTTTATCATCTCTTAAAGCTTCCCCTTCTTTAGTTTGAGATTCTTCCCTAAAATGACCCCCACATGATTCCGATCTTTCTAAAGCGTCTTTAGCAAACAATTCTCCTAATTCAAGAAAGTCTGAAACCCTAACTGCTTTGGCTAAAGGTTCGTTAAAAGAATCTTTAGAGCCAGGTACAGAAACGTTTTTATAAAAATCTTTTCTAAGCAATTGAAGTTCTTCGATAGCTTCTTTTAGTTCTTTCTCATTTCTAGACATTCCACACTTATTCCAAATAATTTTACCCAGTTTTTTATGAAAATAGTCTACACTTTTATTGCCATTATTATTGATTAATAATTCTATTTTATTTTTAACGGCTTTTTCGGCTTCTTCAAATTCTTTACTATCAGTAGAAATTGAACCAGTCCTAATATCATCAGCTAAATAATCCCCTATAGTGTAAGGAAGAACAAAATACCCATCTGCTAATCCTTGCATAAGTGCAGATGCTCCTAATCGATTAGCACCATGATCAGAAAAATTAGCTTCCCCAATTGCAAAACATCCTGGGATTGTAGTCATTAAATTGTAATCAACCCAAACACCTCCCATTGTGTAATGAACTGCAGGATAAATCATCATTGGAGTTTCATATGGATTTTGATCAACGATCTTTTCATACATCTGAAATAAGTTTCCGTATTTTGATTTAATCACCTCTTTTCCTAAATCTTTAACTAAACTTAAATCATCTTCATCTAATCCTTTTAAATGAGCTTTTTCTTTACCGTATCTTATAATAGCAGAAGCAAAGTCTAAAAATACAGCTTCACCAGTTTTATTTATTCCAAAACCTGAATCACATCTTTCTTTTGCAGCTCTAGAAGCTACATCTCGTGGAACCAAATTTCCAAAAGCAGGGTATCTTCTCTCCAAATAATAGTCTCTTTTATCCTCAGTTAAATCTACTGGTTTTAACCTTCCTTCTCTTATAGCAACTGAATCACTTTTTGATTTTGGAACCCATATTCTACCATCATTTCTAAGAGACTCTGACATCAAAGTTAATTTTGATTGATGATCTCCAGAAACAGGAATACAAGTAGGNTGAATTTGAGTAAAACATGGATTGGCAAAATACGCACCTTTTTTATGTATTTTCCATGAAGCAGAAACGTTACTTCCCATTGCATTTGTAGATAAATAAAATAAGTTTCCATAACCTCCTGANGCTATAACTACAGCATGAGCTGAGTGTCTTTCTATTTCTCCGTTAATTAGGTTTCTAGTAATAATTCCTCTGGCTTTTCCATCTACTTTAACTAAATCCATCATTTCATGTCTATTAAACATTTGGATTTTACCTCTTGCAATTTGTCTATTCATAGCAGAATAAGCTCCAAGTAATAATTGTTGACCTGTTTGTCCTTTAGCATAGAATGTTCTGGAAACCAAAACTCCTCCAAACGATCTATTATCTAGAAGTCCTCCATAGTCTCTAGCAAAAGGAACACCTTGAGCTACACACTGGTCTATAATATTTGCTGATACTTCAGCTAATCTATATACATTTGCTTCTCTTGATCTATAATCTCCTCCCTTGACAGTATCATAAAAAAGCCTGTGAATTGAATCTCCGTCACCTTGATAATTTTTTGCAGCATTAATTCCTCCTTGAGCTGCAATTGAATGAGCTCTTCGAGGCGAATCTTGAAAACAAAACGCTTTAACATTGTAGCCCAATTCAGCTAAAGTAGCAGCAGCAGAACCACCAGCTAAGCCAGTTCCAACGACAATTACATCAATTAATCTTTTATTAGCAGGACTTACTAAACGTATATTGTTCTTATGATTTGTCCATTTTTTTGAAATTGGACCTTCAGGAATTTTAGCATTTACTTTGGACATATCCTAATGATTTAAATAATGAAAAATTGCAATAAAACTAAATCCTAATGGAATACCTATTGCATACACAATAGTAAAAGTTTTTACTAAATAATTGTATTTATTATTGATGCCCATTGACTGAAAAGCAGAGGAAAAACCATGTAAAAGGTGAAGAGATAGGAATCCAAAAGAAATAACGTATAATACAACTTTCACCAAATCTTCAAATTTGTGAGACAGTTCATCATAATATCTATTTGGATCATCAGGTAAAAACTCTACATACTTATAATTCATTTCTGGAATCCAAAAATCATAAAAATGTAAAATTAAAAATGATAAGACTACAGCTCCTGAAATAATCATATTTCTAGACATCCAACTTGCATTACTTGAACCCTTATACTTTACATACTTTATTTTTCTTGAGGATCTATTTTGAAAATCTAGAACAAAGCCCATAACAAAATGGAAAAATTACTCCAAAAATTAAAATTGGTTGTGCAATAAATTGTACAACAAAGTTTGATCCCATAAAGTGTGAAAATTGATTAAATATTGATTCACTAAAAACTGAGGTAATATTGATTATAAAGTGTTGAAATAGAAAAATAATTAAAAAAAGCCCTGAAACAGCCATTGCTATTTTTTTAATTATTGAAGCTTGAATTACGTTACTCATTACTGAATTATATATAATTACAAAGCAAAATTAACCTATGAGCCGATACAAGGCAATAAAAACTTAACATTTATTTTATATCAAACTTTTCTGAAACATCGCCTATTACTATTTCATATTGCCCCTTTTTCAAATAAAATTTACCATTAGCTGATTTTTCAACTTTATTTTTGTTGGCCATTTTTTTATTTGGATATGCTATCGGTAAATCTACTTTTTGAAAGCCCTCTTCTAAAATTAATTTCATTTTATAAATTAAACTTTTATCACTGTCTAAAAGTTTCATAGTCAGGGCTTGATCTTTAGTAGAATATAAATTAAAGTAATGGTTAGGTAAATTAAACTCCGACCAATTGTATGTTCTTTTTCCCCATCTTGACGAAAAACTAATATCTTTTGGAATTATGTAATGATTTTGTTTTAAATTTCTTTTTTCAAGAAAAGAATAAATAATAGACAAATCCATTTTATAAATTGATCTTCCGTGTGTACCAATTAATAAATCTTTTGCTCTTTTTTGTATAACCAGATCATGAGTAGCTACTTTTTGTAAACCTTTATTAAAAGAATTCCAACTCAATCCTTTATCAAAACTCATATAGACGCCATTATCAGTTCCTAGATAAAGTAAATCTTCATAATAAGGATCTTCTTTGATTACATTTACAGATGAAATTGGCAAATTTGAATGTATGGATTTCCAGTTTTCTCCATTGTCTTCAGTAACAAAAACGTATGGTTTAAAATCATCAAACCTATATCCATTTAAAGAAACATATATCCTGTTTTCTTTGTGTTTTGAAAAAACAACCCTACTAACCCACATATTTTTAGGCAAATTTCTAGAAATTATTTTCCAATTATTTCCCCCATCATTTGATAGCTGAACTAGACCGTCATCTGATCCAGTAACTATTTTTCCGAATTTAAAAATTGATTCATCAATTGATGACAAAGTTCCATAAGGAACATTTCCTTTTTTAATTCCATTTGTTAAATCCTTAGATTTAAAAGACCATTTATCCCCTCTATTAAAAGAGGTGTGAAGTTTATTACTACCTAAATACAATATGTCTTGATTGTGTGAAGAAAGTAAAATTGGTGTTTGCCAATTAAATCTTAAAGGAGACTCTCCTAGATCATGTTTTGGTTTAATGTATGTTCTTTTAGAATTATTAATTCTGTAATAAACCCCAAACTGAGATCCTGTATATATAATGTTTGAATCTCTACTATCAATTTGAACCTGCATTCCATCTCCTCCCATTATAGATTTCCAATTATTATGTCCAGTTTGATGCCATCTTAAACTTTCTTTTGAATTGCTGCTAGCCATCCAAACCCCATTATCTTGAAGACCTCCATATACATTATACGGAGTTTCATCATCTACGTTAATTGTATAAAATTGTCCAACACTTGGTTGATTAAATTTTAACCAATTTTCTCCGTTATCATAACTAATGTTTACACCACCGTCGTTTCCATTTATTAAATGATTTGGGTTTTTTGGATTTATCCATAAATCATGATGATCCACGTGAACATTTGGATAATCAATAGATTTATATGTAATTCCACCATCTGTTGATTTTATAAATGGGACACCATAAATATAAATATGATTTTTATTTACTGGTGAAACATGTATTTTTCCAAAATAATACCCATATGTATTGTAAAGCCTATCCAAATAATATGAATTTTTTAAAGTCCAGTTTAGTCCGCCATCATCACTTCTATAAACTTGAGCTCCAATAATTGGAGTTTCAAACATAACTGTATTTGCATCTTCTAAATAAAGTTTTAAATCAGATGGCTTTATAGAATCCGCTTTTACTAATCTTTTGATCTTCTTTGAGTTATATTTTTTTGGAAAATTATTTGATTTAAGAAATCTGTCTAATTTTAATACATCTATTTTTAAAAATTCTTCCTTAGAGATCGATTCAAAATAATTCTTTGTCAGTTCAATCTTATCTACTGACATTTTATTTTTAGGACGTCTAAATTGATTATCAACAACTGCATAAATAGTATTGCTATCAAAAACTGCTAAACCAATTCTTCCANCTCCAGTTCCAATTGGAAATCCACTTTTTTTTGTAGAAATTAATTTCCATGTACTTCCTGAATCAACAGATTTGTAAATTCCTGACTTCTCACCGTTTCCGCTAAAATCCCAAGCTTGTCTTGATTTTTGCCATGAAGATGCATATTGAATTTTAAAATTATTTGGAGTTATATCCAAATCTATTATTCCCGTATCATCATCTATNTATAGAGTATTTTTCCAGGTCACACCTCCATCTAAAGTTTTGAATATTCCTCTTTCTTTATTTTTTGAGTACAAATGTCCTAAAGCAGCAACGATTATTTCATTTGGATTATTAGGATTTATTACAACTTTTCCAATATGATGAGAATCATTTAAACCAATATTAATCCAGGTTTTACCGTTATCATTAGATTTTAAAATTCCAATACCAGCGTATGAAGATCTAGATGAGTTATTCTCACCTGTACCTACAATTATTAATCTAGTGTTCCAATCTACATCAAAATCTCCAATATTTTGAGTGTCAGAATTATCCATTATAGGACTAAATGTGTTACCGTTATTAACCGTGTGCCAAAGCCCCCCCGAAGCATAAGCAACATAAAATTCGGACGGATTGTTAGGGTTTACTTCAATATCAGTAACTCTTCCACTCATTACGCTTGGTCCAATGTTTTTAAACTCTAAATTCTTTACTAACGAATTTTTAATTAATTCGTTTTGCATCTTCAAGCTTTTCAATACATCATCAGAACTTGTGGAAACTTGAGAAAATCCTGATGTATATAATATTAATAATAATATCGATGATAAATATTTCATTATGTATAATTAATGTTTAGTTCAATGTTTGTTATACATTAAATATACTATTTTTGAATTTTAAATTTAACAATGAAATATTTTCCAATTTCTAATACTTTATTTTCAAAAAACCGAAAACATTTTGTAGAAAACATGCTAGACAATAGTATAGCTTTTTTTAACTCTAACGATTGTTATCCAGTAAGTGCAGACACTACTTTACCTTTTGAACAGCACCGTGATTTATTTTATTTAAGTGGCATAAATCAGGAAGAAACTGTTTTGCTTATTTATAAATACAATGACTCAAATTATGAGGAAGTTTTATTTCTTACTAAGCCCAATGATCTATTGACTCATTGGGAGGGTGAAAGGCTTAATGAAGAAAAAGCTTATTCTATTTCAGGAATTAAGACAGTGTATTGGCTAGAGCAACTTGATGTTGTTGTAAAAAAAATAATGCAAAATGTTAAGATTTTATATTTAAATAAAAATGAACATTACAGAGCAAAAGTAGAAACTGAAACTAGAGAAAAACGATTTAATGATTGGCTTAAAAAAGAATATCCTAACAAAGATTTAATGGGAAGCAACTCAATACTTCAAAAATTAAGATCTGTTAAAAGTCCAATTGAAATTGAATTAATTCAAAAAGCTTGTGATATTACTGAAAAGGGATTTAGAAGAATTTTAAACTTTGTAAAACCTGGTGTTTGGGAATATGAAATTGAAGCAGAATTTTCTCATGAATTTTTAAAAAACAGGTCTAAAAAATTTGCATACTCTCCTATTATTGCCTCTGGAAAAAATTCAACAATCTTACATTACATAGAAAACAATAATCAATGTTTAGAGGGTGATGTTTTACTTTTAGATGTTGGAGCTGAATACGCAAATTATTCTAGTGATATGACCAGAACCATTCCAGTCTCTGGAAAGTTTTCTAATAGACAAAAATCAATATATAATTCTGTTTTGCATGTTAAAAACGAAGCAACTAAACTATTAAGGCCAGGTATTCTGTGGAAAGATCATTTTAAGGAAGTAGGTAAAATAATGAGTTCTGAGCTATTAAAGCTAGGTCTTTTATCTAAAAGTGATATTCAAAATCAAACTAAAGAAAATCCTGCTTTTAAAAAATATTTTACACACGGGGTATCTCATAACTTAGGATTAGATACTCACGACTATGGAGATTTAAGCTGTCCAATCACTAAAAATATGGTTTTCACAGTAGAGCCGGGGATTTATCTTCCTAAAGAAAATTTTGGCATAAGACTTGAAGATGATGTTGTTGTTCAAGAAAATTCAAANCCTCTCAACTTAATGAAAAATATTCCAATAGAAGTTGAGGAAATTGAAGATTTAATGAATTCTTAAACCGATTATTTTGAAAATATCATCCAATTCCAAAAAAAATTTTAAAAGATATGGACCTATTATTTCCATAATGAGTCTTTTTTCGATTATTGTAATAACTACATTTTATTTTGTTCTCCAACCTAAAGTAACTTTACCAATTTACAGCCCTTCAATGGTATCCGAAGAGTTAGTTGAAGAAGATATTAGATACATTAAAAAATATCACAAAATCAATGATTTTGTACTTACAAATCAAAATGGAGAATTAATTTCACAAGAATTTTATCAAAATAAAATTTACGTAGCAGACTTTTTTTTTACTACATGTCCTGACATTTGTCCAATAATGACTGAAAATATGGGCTATTTGCAAAGTGAGTTAAAAAATCAAACTGATGTTTTATTAGTTTCATTCTCGGTAACACCAAATGTCGATTCAGTTGATGTATTACGATCCTATGCTGATCTAAAAAAAGTTGATGATGCTAAATGGAATTTATTTACTGGGAGTAAAAAGGAAATATATGAACTTGCTAGAAAATCTTTTTTAGTAGCAAAAAATGATGGAGATGGTGGTAAATACGACATGATTCATACAGAAAATTTTGTTCTAGTTGATAAAGAAAGTAGAATTCGTGGATTTTATGACGGCACAAATGAAGATGAAATGAAAAAATTATTAGTCGATATAACTATTTTAAAGCAATCATATTTAGATTAAAAATTAAATAAAAAATAGTTTACTTTTGCTTCTTTAAAATCATTCTAAATAAAGGAAATTGACTTTAAACGATCTAAAAAAGGGGGAATCTGGTATTATAGAGGATATAATTACTGAAAATATTCCATTAAAATTAATAGAAATGGGTTGTCTTCCCGGTAATACCATTAAATTGTTACAACTTGCTCCTTTTAAGGATCCAATGTATTTAGATGTTAATGGCACAAGGTTAGCAATTAGAAGAGAGACTGCAAATTATATTATTATTAAAAATCTGATTAATGAGTAAAAGACTAACTGTTGCTCTTATTGGTAATCCAAATACAGGAAAATCATCAGTTTTTAATGATTTAACAGGATTAAATCAAAAAGTTGGAAACTATCCAGGAATAACTGTTGAAAAAAAAGAAGGTGTTTGTAAGTTAGATCGAGGAGTTAAAGCTCATATATTAGATCTTCCTGGAACTTACAGCTTAAATGCATCTTCACTTGACGAAAGTGTAGTCATCGAATTATTATTAAATAAAAATGATAAAGATTTTCCTCATGTTGCAGTCGTTATTTCTGATGTAGAAAATTTAAAAAGAAATCTATTACTCTTTACTCAAATTAAAGATTTAAATATTCCTTCCGTTCTTGTCATTAACATGTCTGATGTAATGAAAAGAAAAGGAATTTCTATAGACACTTCGGTTTTAGAAAAACATCTTGGAACTAAGGTGATTTTATATAGCTCTAGAGAAAAAAAGGGGCTTAGTGATCTTAAAAATATTATAACTAATTATAAAAAGTTAGAAACTAATCAATGTTTAGACATAATGAATATTGATTTAGAATATTTTGAAAGCCTAAAAAAAACTTTTCCAGATCAGTCAATATATAAACTTTGGTTAGTTATAACTCAAGATGTGAATTTTGGAAATTTAGATAGAGAAATCGTAAAAGATTCTTCAACTTTTCAAACAAAATCAATTTCTTATTTAAAAAGACTACAACAAAAAGAAACTATTAAAAGATATCAGTTTATAAATAATGTATTAAAAGAGTCATACGTTCATGATCCAGAAATAGCGAGTGATTTTGGTTCAAGATTAGACAAAATATTAATACATAAATTTTGGGGTTATGCTATTTTCTTTTTAATATTATTAACCATTTTTCAAGCTATTTTTGATTGGAGTAGCTATCCAATGGATGCCATCGACAGTACTTTTAGCAAATTAAGCTCTTTAATAAAAGACACATTACCTGAGGGGGTGTTTACAAATTTACTTTCTGAGGGGATTATACCTGGAATTGGAGGAATCGTAATCTTTATTCCTCAAATTGCATTCTTATTCTTATTTATTTCAATTCTTGAAGAAACAGGCTACATGAGTCGAGTTGTTTTTCTAATGGATAGAGTTATGAGAAAATATGGTCTTAGCGGTAAAAGCATTGTTCCGTTAATTTCTGGAACTGCTTGTGCTATACCTGCTATTATGGCAACTCGAAATATAGA
>JGI26115J46592_1000063_pt1 | contig 26881 bp, 22 predicted proteins | sample AOAMet1_07_M0_10_2_FD_46592 | JGI IMG/M metagenome (IMG submission 46592)
CCATTTTGGACTTCATAAAATCTAGATATTAAATTAACAATTGTTGTTTTACCAGATCCAGTTGAACCAACAATTGCAATTTTTTCACCATTGTTAATTTTNAAAGAAAGNTTNTTAATAACCTTTTCATTTTCAATATATGAGAAACTAACATCTTTAAAAACTATTTTTCCATTAATTAAATCTTTATTTTTTGTTCCAAAATCAGAAATATTACTAGTTGTGTCTATTATTTTAAAAATTCTATTAGCAGCAACCATACCCATTTGTAAAGTATTGAACTTATCAGCAATTTGACGTAATGGTCTAAAAAGCATTTGAGATAGTTGTATAAACAAAAATATAGTTCCTAATGTAACTGAAGAGTTTTCTAAAACAGCATTTAAACCACCAAACCAGACAATTAAGCCGATAGTTATTGAGGTTGAAAGTTCAGCAATTGGAAAAAAGATTGAATTATACCAAACTGTCTTCAACCAAGCTTTTTTGTGTTTTTCATTAATTTGAACAAAATTGTCATATTCAATTTTTTCTCTATTGAACAATTGAACGATTTTCATTCCAGTAATTCTTTCTTGAACAAAAGAATTTAAATTAGCAACCTCAGATCGAACTTCATTAAAAGCAATTTTCATTGACTTTTGAAACTTTCTGGTTGCAAATAAAATGAAAGGTAAAATTATAAAAACAGTAAGTGACAGCTGCCAACTTAAAAAAAGCATAACTACTATTACTAATGACATTTGCATTAGATCAGCAGCTATCATAAAAAGACCTTGACTAAAAATACTTGCTATAGTTTCCATGTCATTTACAGCTCTTGTTACTAATCTACCTACTGAAGACTTGTCAAAATATGACATTTTAAAATCCAAAATATGTTTAAATAACTGAACTCTAACGTCATAAATAACTTTTTGCCCAAGTAAATTGGCATAATAACTAAATAAAAACATAAAAAGCACAGTAAGTAATAAATTAAAAAGCATAAAGATTATCAAGTAAATAAAATCTTGATACTTACCTAACGCTAGGTAATCATCAACAGCCACTTTTATAAGGTACGGAGTAAGTGTAGAGAAAATAGAAATTAATATTGCTGAAATTGCTACAAAAACAAACACAGTTTTGTAAACTAGAACATACTCTAATAATCTTTTAAAAAGTTTGACATCAAAAAGGTTTGAGTTTTTACTCATCTAATAATGTGTTTTTTGGATAAATAATATTTGTTAAACTTAAACCGTGAGCTGGAACTGAATAACCTGCTTTCTCTCTGTTTTTACTCAAAATGACAGTTTCAAGGTGGGAAATATCATACTTTCCCTCCCCTATTTCTATAAGAGTTCCAACAATTGCTCTCACCATATTTCTTAAAAAACGGTTGGCTGATATTTCAAAAACCCAATGATTTGCCTTTAAACTCCATTTTGCATCTGTAATAGTACAATCAAAAGTATGTACATCAGTATTAGATTTTGAAAAAGACTTAAAATTTTTATAATTATAAAGCTTCAAGGCTGCTAAATTCATTTTATGAAAATTTATATCCTTTCTAAGATAATAAGAACTTTTAATGAGAAATGGATTTTTAAACGTATTGATTTTATATTGATAAGTTCTACTTAAAGCATCAAATCTAGCATGAAAATCGTCCTTGACTTTATATATTCTGCTAATGGAAATGTCTTTTGGTAAAAAAGAGTTTGATTTATAAATAAAATTTGATTTATCATTTATTATTTGATTATAATCAAAATGTGCACAAAAGTAAGAGGAATGAACACCAGCATCTGTTCTACCTGCACCAACGATGTTAATTTTTGTATTTAAAATAGTTGATAAGCACTTTTCAATTGTTTCTTGAACAGAAACAGAATTGGGTTGTATTTGCCAACCATGATAATTAGCTCCATTAAAAGATAATTCTAATAAATATCGCAAGAGAAATACTACTTTTGTTTAATAAACCAAATATACTTTTTTAAAAAAGTCAAAAAAATTTTAATTGAAAAAAATTCTATTATTATCGGATACACATAGTTTTATTGATGATAGTATAAAAAAATATGCAAAAAAAGTAGATGAAATATGGCATGCTGGTGATATAGGTAATATTGAGGTCTATGATAATTTAAAAAAAATTACAAAAACAAGAGCTGTTTATGGAAATATTGATGACTATCTTGTAAGGTCTTCAATACAAGAGATTAATACTTTTATTTGTGAGAAAGTAAAGGTTTCTATGATTCATATTGCTGGAAAGCCTCCATATTATAATAAAAAAAGTAAATCTTTAATTAAAAAAGAAAATCCTAAAATATTCATATGTGGACATTCTCATATACTAAAAATTGAATTTGATAAAATTAATAATGTATTATACCTAAATCCTGGTGCCGCAGGTAGACATGGTTTTCATAAAAAAAGAACTATGATAAGATTTGAAATTAATGAAGATAAAATTGAAAATATGGAAGTAATTGAACTAGGAAATCGTTCAAAGCTACCTCAATCTATTTGATGAACTAATTATAGCTTGATCTTTTTTTATTGAACTAATTGACATAAAAATTAAGAAAAAAGAGATTAAAAAATATATAAGCCCAGGATCTATAATTGAAATTTTTAAAGATCTTTCGTCAAATAAATTTATTAATCCAAATACCAGAGTTAAAGATAAAAACCTCAATATGTTTATTTGATAGGATGGTTTTTTAAATAAAAAAATATTAATCAAAATTATCATTGCTGAAATTTCAGCAAAAAAATAATTTTCCACGTATGGCCTAAAATAACCAAAATAAGAGTCAGGCAGTGATGCTGTTGGATCAGAATCTAAACTAATTACAATAATGATATTTAACAAAAACATCAAAAACATGTATAATGATTGAACTCTTTGTAACATAATTTCTTTTTTTAAAAACATAAATTTATGTATTTAAATTGATTTAATAATTAATTGTATATTTACATTGATTATTGTAATCATTCCCACAATCACATATAACGAATCACATTCTTCAACATATTATTATAAACTTAAACAACAAAAATGTTTGAAATATCCGCATTAAAAGAAAAAAAAATTGCTGAATTACAAGAAATTGCTTCAAAACTCGGCATTACTAAGGTTACAGGATTAAAAAAAATGGATTTAGCCTACAAGATAATTGATCATTATGCAGCTAATCCTAACTCTGGAAAAGAAGATACTGTAAAAGAAAAAAGTAATTCTAACGAGAAAAAAGTTTCAAAAAAAGAAACTAAAAAAGAGGACGTTAAACCAAATAGCGAAGTTTCTAAAGAACCTTCACATAAAAAAGACAAACCTCATCATAANCCAAATAACTTTGTCAGAAAAGAAAGAAATCACAATAAAGACAATCGAAACAGGTACAAAGAGCCTGACTTTGAATTTGATGGAATAATAGAAAGTGAAGGTGTTCTTGATATAATGCAAGAGGGATATGGATTTTTAAGATCATCCGATTATAACTATTTAACATCTCCTGACGATATCTATGTTTCACAATCTCAAGTAAGATTATTTGGATTAAAAACTGGAGATACAGTTTTAGGACATGTTAGACCACCTAAAGAAGGTGAAAAATATTTCCCTTTAATTAAAGTTTCACTAATCAACGGATTAAGCCCTAATATTGTTAGAGACAGAGTTTCATTTGAACATTTAACTCCTTTGTTTCCAGACGAAAAATTTAATATTGCCGATAAAAGCAGTACAATTTCAACTCGTATAATGGATTTGTTTTCACCCATTGGAAAAGGACAAAGAGGAATGATAGTTTCTCAGCCAAAAACGGGAAAAACAATGTTATTAAAAGATGTTGCTAATGCAATCGCAGCTAACCATCCTGAAGTTTACCAAATTATTCTTTTAATTGACGAAAGACCTGAAGAAGTAACTGATATGCAAAGGAATGTTAAAGGTGAGGTAGTAGCTTCTACTTTTGATGAACCTGCAGATAGACACGTGAAAGTAGCTAATATTGTTTTAGAAAAAGCCAAAAGATTAGTCGAATGCGGTCATGACGTAGTCATTCTTCTAGATTCAATAACTAGACTAGCTAGAGCATATAATACTGTTCAACCAGCATCTGGTAAAATTCTTAGTGGTGGTGTAGATGCTAATGCTCTTCATAAACCTAAAAGATTTTTTGGAGCTGCAAGAAACATTGAAGGAGGAGGTTCCCTTTCAATTATAGCTACTGCATTAACTGAAACTGGTTCAAAAATGGATGAAGTAATTTTTGAAGAATTTAAAGGAACTGGTAATATGGAATTGCAATTAGATAGAAGAATTTCTAACAGAAGAATATTCCCTGCAATTGACTTAGTTTCATCTGGAACCAGACGTGACGATTTATTATTAGATGAAAATACTATTCAAAGAATGTGGATAATGAGAAAATATCTAGCAGATATGAATCCAGTGGAAGCAATGGAATTTATTAATGATAGAATAAAAAGATCTCTTAACAATGAAGAGTTTCTTATTTCAATGAATTCTTAATTATAAAAAATTATAAAGAAGAAACTTGCTTTGTAAGCTTAGATTTAAGATTTGCAGCTTTATTAGCATGAATAATATTATTCTTAACTAATTTATCAAGCATTGAAACAACAGACGGTAAAAGTTTCTTAGCTTCTTTTTTAGCACTTAAATCTTTAAGCTTTTTGATAGCGTTTCTAGTAGCTTTGTGCTGAACCTTATTTCTAAGTTTAACAGCTTCATTTCTTCTGATTCTTTTTAACGCTGATTTATGATTAGCCATATTATTTATTTAGTAGCCCGTAGGGGAATCGAACCCCTCTTACCAGGATGAAAACCTGGCGTCCTAGCCGATAGACGAACGGGCCTATTAAAAACGATTGCAAATGTAATTGAAAGGATACAAACTTGCAACATAATTTTTTTATTTATAAAAACTTGTAAATCAATAAGCCTTAGCAAACAATACTCTTTGAGAAGATGGCTTATTTGAATAGATACATTTTCCTGATTCTTTTGATGAATTTAGAGGTATACATCTAATAGTTGCTTTAGTTTCTTTTTTTATTTTTTCTTCTGTTTCTGTTGTTCCATCCCAGTGAGCTGAAATAAACCCACCTTTTTCTTTTAAAATGTCTTTAAATTCGTCATAATCATTTACAACTCTAACATTATTTTCAGTAAATGTCTTTGCTTTAGAAAATAAATTGATTTGAATATCTTCTAACAAAAAATCAATTTTTTCAAAAACTTCATCAAACCTAATAGTTTCCTTTTTCATTTCATCTCTTCTAAAAATTTCTAAAGTTGAATTCTCTAAATCTTTTGGCCCAACGGCTATTCTAATTGGAACTCCTTTTATTTCATGCTCATTAAATTTGAATCCTGGTTTATGAGTATCTCTTTTATCAAACAAAACAGAAATATTTTTGGATTTAAGCTTGTCAATTATAGGGTTTACTTTAGAACAAATTAGATCAAACTGTTCATCAGATCTATATATAGGAATTATAACTACTTGAACAGGTGCTAACTTTGGAGGCAGCACTAAACCATTATCATCGGAGTGAGTCATAATTAAAGCTCCCATTAATCTAGTTGAAACACCCCAAGAAGTTGCCCACACATAATCCAAAGAACCAGTTTTATTTGCAAATTTAACATCAAATGCTTTTGCAAAATTTTGACCTAAAAAATGAGAAGTTCCAGCCTGCAATGCTTTACCATCTTGCATTAAGGCTTCAATACAATAAGTTTCNTCTGCTCCAGCAAATCTTTCACTTTCTGATTTAAGTCCCTTAATCACGGGNATTCCCATAAAATTTTGAGCAAATTCAGCATAAATATTATTCATTAATTCAGCTTCATCTAAAGCTTCTTGTTTTGTTGAGTGAGCTGTATGACCCTCTTGCCATAAAAACTCGGCAGTTCTCAAAAACAATCTAGTTCTCATTTCCCATCTCACAACATTAGCCCACTGGTTTATAAGTATAGGAAGATCTCTGTATGATTGAATCCAGTTTTTATAAGTATTCCAAATAATTGCTTCGCTGGTTGGTCTTACAATTAATTCTTCTTCAAGCTTAGCTTTTTCGTCTACAATTAATTTTCCAGGATTTTCATCATCATTTTTTAATCTATAATGTGTAACTACAGCACATTCTTTTGCAAACCCTTCGGCATTTTTTTCTTCAGCCTCGAACAAACTTTTCGGAACAAACAGAGGAAAGTAAGCATTTTGATGACCAGTCTCTTTAAACATTATATCGAGTTGGGCCTGCATTTTTTCCCAAATAGCATAACCATACGGTTTTATCACCATACATCCTCGAACAGATGAGTTTTCTGCTAAATCAGCTTTAACTACTAACTCGTTGTACCATTTTGAATAATCTTCTTCTCTTTTAGTTAACTTTTTAGACATGAATTGCTATTGGCATAATTATTGATTAATTTTAAGTGTAGCTAAATTAATTAAATTATAAATAAAATGAGATACTTAATATTATTACTTTTTACATTATCATTAATTAGTTGTGGACCCTTGAATTCAATCAACTCAAGTACTAGTGATGGTATTTACGGTAATAATAGTGAAGTTTCAGGTAATAACAGTGCATTTTATAAAAATTATTTTGAACAAAAATCTGATGAATTGGGTCTTAATAGCTCAATAAACGATTCAGTGCTCACAGACATAAATTCTTATTCTTCAAATACAAATATTTCTTACTCAAATAGTAATGGTTCTTGGGGAGATAATCCAACCTCAGTAAATATAATTTTTAGAGATCGTTATGTTTACAAACCTTACATGAATTANTACCCTTATGGATATAATTGGTATGACAATTATATGACAAGCTATTGGAATAGATGGTACTCTCCTTGGGGATATAACTACCCAAGATATAGAAACGGATATGGATATGGATATGGATATGGATATGGATATGGATATGGATATGGAATGTGGAATAATTGGTGGCATCCATACTATAATGGACCAGATTATAATGATCCATATTATTACAGAAACGAAAATAGAGTTGCTTATATGAATGGTAAAAGAAGTTCTATATATTCAACTGATAAAGGAATTCTTGAAAACTCATCTAACTCAAACGTTACAACAAATTATAATGTTGGAAGGAATGACAGTAAAATAGTAAATTCCAAAACTGGAGAAAAATCAGAACAAATAAAGAATAGAAATATTAATAGAGTATATTATGCTCTAAAAAATAGTCAAGGCAGAGTAGGACCAGCTAGAGGATACCAAAACAGAGGTGAAGTTGGAAATTATGGAAATTCTGCAACTGATAACAAATCAAAATCTAATTTTCAAGCAAGTAAATATGGATCAAATACAAGATCATATGATGTTTCGAGATCTAGCAAGGGTTCCTTAAACAAAGGAAGGGTTTATTCTAGACCTGAAAATAATAGTAATAATTCCAGTAATACAAGAAGTTATTCTAGACCAGAAAGCAACAGTAATAATTCTAGTAATAAAGCTAGAAATTATTCAAGACCTCGATCAAATACTTCGTCAAGCTCAAGCAGTTCTAGACCGACCTACAGTCCGCCATCTAGCTCATCAAGGTCTAGTGTTGGTAATGTGAGCAGCAGTAGTTCTTCAGGAAGATCAGGTGGCGTATCTAGAGGTAAAAGATAATGTCTTAAATGTTACATAGAAAAATTTCATTTTTATTATTAATTTTTTCATTTTCTTTAAACTCACAAAGTTTAAATGATTTTTTAAAAATTTCTATTGATAATCCAGTTGGTTCTGCAAGGTTTGAGTCAATGGGAGGTGCATTTGGTGCTCTTGGTGGTGATTTGTCTGCAATTAACGTTAACCCTGCTGGCAGTGCTGTTTTCAACGATAATCAATATGAGTTTACACTTTCTAACAGTAAAAAATCAACTAAATCCTATTATTATTCTGACACATCTGTTAAAAATAAAAATAAGTTTAGCGTTAATCAAGGCGGTGGAGTTTGGGTTTTTAAAAACTATGGAGGAGGAAATGTTAATAAAATTTCTTTCAGTGTAAATGCTCAAACTAATAGTTCCTATTATGATAATTTTGAAATAAAAGGTAAAAATCAATTTAATTCAATTGATAAATTTTTCCTTAACAATTCTAATGGAGTTACCGTTTCAGATTTAAGTGTTGGTACAAATGAATCCACCACAGAAGTTTATAAATTTCTAGGAGAGTATTATGGTTTTTCAGCGCAACAAGCATTCTTGGCATACCAAGGTTATCTAATTGACTTTGATGATTCAAATAATACCTTTTATTCGCTTGCACGCTATAATAATGGAGTTGATCAACAATACACAAGTGATTCTAAAGGTTACAATAATAAATACAACTTAAATATTGCAATTCAGTTTAAGGAAGATTTTTATTTCGGATTAAACATAAACACACACGAAGTTTATATAGAAAACTACACTAGACTTTTCGAGTCAAATTTTGATGAAGACTCAGCAATAAAGTCAATTTTATTTGAAAACAGACTAACAACTTACGGAGAAGGGTTTTCTTTTCAGATTGGTGCATTAAGAAAATTTAATAAATTAAGAATTGGAGTTTCTTATCAATCACCAACGTGGTATACACTTTGGGATGAAACATCACAATATCTAGAAACCGAATCAGTTGATTTAAATGGATTAAATTACAGAGATATAGTTGACCCAAGAATAACAAATTTATATCCAAAATATAAATTAAACTCACCATCCTCTATAACACTAAGCTCAGCTTTGGTTATTGGAAAAATTGGATTATTAAGTTTTGATGTAATATCTAAAGATTATTCGAAAATTAAAGTCAAACCAAAAAATGAGTTCACTGATTCTAATAATTTAATTAAATCGCAACTACAAAGTACATTAAATTTTAAAATTGGTTCTGAAATAAGATTGAATAAATTAAGCTTAAGAGCTGGTTTCAATTCCATCGAAAGCCCATTAACAAATTTCACTGAAAACAGTACTTCTCTCGCATATGGGTTTGGTTACGATTTTGGAAATACATTAATTAATTTTTCTCACAAAACATTAGAACAAAGTAAAAATCATCAATTATTTGACACTGGGCTGTCTGATATAGCTTTATTAGAATCAACTAAATCAATCTCATCATTATCAATTGTATTTAAATTTTAGAATTAATTAATCTTTAATTAACTTTGCAACACATTTATTATCAATATGAAATACGAAAAATTTTTTGAAGAACAAATAGATATTGCCGGGGATGATCATTTAAGTTCCTCACCCGATACTCCACTAAGAGAAGATGCTTTTGAAATAAGTGATGAAGAAAAAATTTCAATCATAGAAAAAAACGTTTACAATATTTTAGAGACAATTGGTATGGACCTTACAGACGACAGTTTGAAAGGCACACCAAAAAGAGTCGCTAAAGCATGGGTTAATGAACTTTTTGGAGGGTTAAATCCAGATAAAATGCCAAAAGCATCAACATTTGATAATAAATATTTATATAAAGAGATGTTGGTAGAAAAAAANATTACAGTTTATTCAACCTGTGAACATCATTTATTACCAATAATTGGGAAAGCTCATGTTGCATACTTTTCCAAAGGAAATGTAATTGGTTTATCCAAAATGAATAGAATTGTTGATTATTTTTCAAAACGTCCTCAAGTTCAAGAAAGACTTACTATCCAAGTAGTAAAAGCTTTACAAGAAGCACTTGGTACTGAAGATGTTGCATGTGTTATTGATGCTAAACATTTGTGTGTCAATTCGAGAGGAATAAAAGATGTAGATTGCAGTACNGTTACTGCTGAATTTGGAGGTAAGTTTAAGGATAAAAATGTTAAAAGAGAATTTTTAGGTTATATTAGTAATTAAAGCTGAAATAATTTGAAATGATTTCAAACTACGCTAAAAATTTAAAATTATACAATTCCTTAACTGGCAAAAAAGAAAAATTCATACCAATTCAAGAACTCAATGTTGGTATGTATGTTTGTGGTCCAACTGTGTACAGTAATGCACATTTAGGAAATTGCAGGACATTTATCTCATTTGATTTAATATACAGATATTTAAAACACTTAGGTTATAATGTAAGATATGTAAGGAATCTAACTGATGTAGGTCATTTAGAAAATGAAGATGATACAGGTGAAGATAAGGTCTCTAAAAAAGCAAGACTTGAGAATTTAGAACCTATGGAAGTAGTACAAAAATACACATTAGATTTCCATAGTATTTTAAATAAGTTAAACACATTACCACCTAGTATAGAACCTAGTGCAACTGGCCATATAATTGAACAAATTGATAGCATAAAACAAATATTAAAATCTGGATTTGCATACGAGAAAAATGGTTCAGTATATTTTGATATTATGAAATTCAATGAATCTAAAACTTATGGAAAATTAAGTGGAAGAAAAATTGAAGAAATGCTAAATCAATCAAGATCTTTAGATGGATCTGTTGATAAAAAAAACCCACAAGATTTCGCATTGTGGAAAAAAGCTGAAAAAAATCATATTATGTTTTGGGATTCTCCTTGGGGAAAAGGGTTCCCAGGGTGGCATCTTGAATGTACATCAATGAGTAAAAAATATCTTGGAGATTATTTTGATATTCACGGTGGAGGCATTGATTTAAAATTTCCGCATCACGATTGTGAGATAGCTCAGTCCGAAGCAATTGACGGAAAAAATCCAGCAAAATTTTGGATGCATACCAATATGTTGACTTTAAATGGGAAAAAAATGTCAAAATCAATTGAGAATTTTATTTTACCTAACGAAGTTTTTAATGGTAATAATAAAATCTTAAGCAAATCATTTAGCCCAAATGTTGTTAAATTCTTTATTTATCAAGCTCACTACAGAAGCGTGTTGGATCTAAGCAACGATGCTTTAATTGCTTCAGAAAAAGGATTTAAAAAATTAATGAGTGGATTTTTATCAATTTCTAAGTTAAATCATAATAGTGAGGTTTCTGACTTTGATATAGACCTTTGGATTAGTAAATGTTATGCTAAAATGAATGACGATTTTAACACTCCAATGTTAATAGCCGAATTATTTGAATGTGTAAAGTTTATAAATAATGTTAAAATCAATTCAAAAAATTTAAACACTAAGGATAAAGAAAGGCTAGCCATAACTTTTAATGATATTTTGTTTAATATTTTAGGCTTTAATAGTGAGATAAGTAAGGTTGAAAAATCAAATTCTCAAAATGAACTAGTTGAGTTATTAATTAAAATAAGATCTCAAGCCAGAAATGATAAAAACTTTACATTATCAGATCAAATAAGAGACGAGTTATTTAAACTTGGAATACAATTAAACGACGATAAAAACAGCTCTTCATTTGAATTAATTTAATGAAAAGAATTATTATTTTTCCATTTTTAATTTTAATTAAATTTTACCAATCTTTCATTTCTCCATTATTACCATCGACATGTAGGTATACTCCAACTTGTTCTGAATATGCTAAACAATGTTTAACAAAACATGGTCTTTTCAAGGGTTCATTAATGAGTGTTAAAAGAATATTAAAATGTAATCCATGGGGCGGAAATGGATATGATCCCATACCTTAGTGTAATTAATAAAAATTTAGATTATGATGTTTTTTAAAATAGATTGGGCTCCAAATGAAATTCTTTTTGAAGTTTTTTCTTTAACAATATATTGGTACAGTGTAATGTTTATAATAGCTTTTTCTTTAGGCTATTATATTGTTCAAAAAATATATATTAATGATAACAAGTCTGTTACATTAGTAGAACCACTTTTTATATATGTAGTATTTGGAACTCTTATTGGAGCAAGATTAGGTGAGGTGTTTTTTTATAATTGGGATTATTTTCAAAATAATTTAATAGAGATTTTTCTTCCTATAAAAAAAGATATAAATAGTTCATTTCTTTTTGGAATCATTGATGGTTGGAAATTTGTAGGTTACAGAGGATTAGCTAGTCATGGTGCAACTATTGGAATAATAACTGCTATGTTCATTTACAAATACAAATTCAAATACAATTCAGTATTATGGATTTTTGATAGAATTGTAATTCCGATTTCGATAGGTGGAATGTTTGTGAGAATTGGAAATTTTTTTAATTCTGAAATTGTAGGGAATTATACTAATTCAAATTTTGGTGTAGTGTTTCAAAATAATGGCGAAATTTTTCCAAGACATCCTGCGCAATTATACGAAGCTTTCGGTTATTTATTATTATTTATTCTTCTTTGGAACATTTACTGGAAAACAGATTTAAAAAAATACAAAGGATTCATTTTTGGATTGTTTTTAACTTGCCTTTTTTCAATAAGAATGTTAGTTGAAAATGTTAAAGAAAGTCAAGGAGGACTTGAAGATACTCTAGGAATTTTATCAACTGGCCAGTGGCTAAGTATACCTTTTATAATTATAGGAATAGTCCTAATGCTATATTCAAGAAGAAAGTATGCTTNAATTATTTCTTTAAACTTTTTCTTAATGTATCAAACATAACAGGTGTAGCGATAAAAACAGAAGAGTAAGTACCAACTAAAACACCAACAATTAAAGCGAACATAAATCCTCTAATTGATTCTCCTCCAAAAAGGAAAATAGCAAGTAATACAACCAAAGTAGTAAAAGAAGTATTTAAAGTTCGGCTCAAAGTACTATTCAGTGCACCATTAACAGTTTTTTTAAACTCCCATGATTTATTTATTAATCTAAACTCTCTGATCCTGTCAAACACAACCACAGTATCATTTAAAGAATATCCAATTACTGTTAGAACTGCAGCAATAAAGGCTTGATTTATTTCCATATTAAAAGGCATAAAAGAATATGTTAAAGAAAATATCCCTAATACTATTAAAACATCATGAAAAACTGCAGTAACGGCTCCTAAAGAGTATTGCCAATCTCTAAACCTTAGCAAAATATACAAGAAAACCACAAATAATGAACCAAATATTGCTAAAAACGAATTCTTTTTAATATCATCGGCAATGGTAGGTCCAACCTTAGAAGACCCCATTATTCCAACAGATTTATCGTCAGCTCCATTTACAAAATCNTCATAAGTTAAATTTTCAGGAAACTTAGTTTTTAAAGCATCAAACATCTTTTGTTGAATTTCGTTATCAACTTCAATACCTTCAACATCAACTTTATAATTAGTAGTAATTTTTAATTGATTGTCTGAACCAAATGTTTTTGCTTCTGCATTCCCTAAAACATCAATCAANGAAGCCTGTATTTCACTTTGATTTACATCATTATCAAACCTNACAGTATATGTTCTTCCTCCAACAAAATCAACACCTTGATTTAATCCGTTTGTACTTAATGAATATAAACTAATTAATAGTAAAGAAACTGAAACAAAATAAGCTACTTTTCTCTTTTGTAAAAACCTAATAGAAAGTTTACTAAATAGGTTTTTAGTAAGTGTTGTAGAGAAATCAAGAATTCTACCTTTTGATAGTCTTGAGTCAACTAACATTCTTGTAATGAAAATTGCAGTAAATAAAGACGTAGCAATACCTATAAGTAAAGTTGTTGCAAAACCTTTTATTGGACCTGATCCAAAAACAAAAAGGATTAATGCGGTAAGACCAGTGGTAATATTAGCGTCCAAAATTGAAGATAATGCGTTACTAAAACCATCTCCAACAGAATGCTTGAGACCTTTTCCTCTTCTTAATTCTTCTCTAATTCTTTCAAAAATAAGTACGTTAGCGTCAACTGACATACCAATTGTTAAAACAATACCAGCAATCCCTGGTAAGGTTAGTACAGCTCCTAGACCCGCTAAAATTCCAAATATTAAAACTAAGTTCAATACCAGAGCAACATCAGCATATATCCCAGCTCTACCATAATAAAAAATCATCCAAATAAGAACCAGAATTAGAGCTATAATAAAAGAATTTATACCTTTTTCAATATTTTCTTTTCCAAGCGATGGGCCAACTACCTCAGATTCAATAATTTCAGCTGAAGCAGGTAATTTTCCCGCTCTTAAAACATTAGCTAAATCAATTGCTTCATTTAATGTGAATTGACCAGATATTTCAGATCTACCTCCAGAAATTGCACCTCTTGAAACTCCAGGTGCAGAGTAAACTATATCATCTAAAACAATAGCAATATTGCTTTTATCTTTATAAGCGTTACCTGTCATTTCTTCCCATTTTCTAGCACCCTTTCCGTTCATTTGCATTGAAACAGCTGCTGCACCAACCTGGTCATAGGATTGACTCGCATCAACAACTACACTACCACTAAGTGGAGGCTTATTATCTCTATTAGATTTTATTGCATAAAGATCAACAACACTATTAGATAGATCGGCCTTGCCAAAAAGGAAACGAGTAAATCTTTTTTCTGAAGGAAGTAGCTGTCTAATTTCTGGCATTGACAAATACTCCTCAATTTTCTTTTGATCTTTTGCTAAAAATTGAGCGATTACAGGACCTCCTTGAAAACCAGTTCCAACTAAATAATCAAAAAGAGGATTTTTAATACTAGAATTAATTGAATCATTAGCTTCAACATCAGCTAATAAATCATCAATTTCTGATGTTTCCGTAATTTCTAACTTATCATCATCCTCTACTAAAATAGTTTTCAAAGCTTCATTAGCTTTTGATAAAAAAGGTAAAAAATCATCGTTTTTTTCAGTGTACCAAAATTCTAACTGAGCAGTGCTTTGAAGAAGGTTTTTAACTCTAGCTACATCTTTAGCACCAGGCAACTCAACTCTAATTCTTCCAGAGTTACCTAAACGTTGAATATTGGGCTGAGTTACTCCAAATTTGTCTATTCTTTTTCTTAAAACTTCAAAAGCTGAAACGATAGATTCATCAATTTTTCTTCTAATTATTGGTTTAACCTCAGCGTCAGACATTTCGAAATTAATTTCGTCACTTAATGATCTATTTGCAAAAATATCTGGAGATGCCAAAGGCGTATCACTACTAATTTCTTCAAAAGCATTAAAAAATGATTCCACATAAGTATCATCAGATTCTTTTTGCAAAATATCAGCATCGTTCAATGCTTTGTTAAATACAGGATCTTTAGAGTTTTCTGAGAGACCTTTTAATATATCCTTAACTGATACTTGGAGAGTAACATCTATACCTCCTTTTAAATCTAAACCTTTATTTAATTCTTTATTTTTTGCACTTTTATATGTTGTGAAGCCAAGAACAGACTCATCAGAAATTGAATCTAAATAATTATTATATTTTTCTTCTCTTAAATCAACAAAATTTTCTTGTTGATTTGAAATAGATTTTATAGAATATTCAGAAGCACTATCCTCAATGCCTGATGTTATAAAAGTGAATGAAATCTGATAAACACTTACAAGAGTGAAACAAAAAGCAAAAAACTTTATTAGACCATTATTATGCATAATATTTTATTTATGAGTTCTTTTTTTAAAACGAGCAAATATATGATTTACTTGATGATAAAGCAATTCTAAAAATAAACATCAAAGTAATTTATTAGATTGATTGTACCTACAGAGCTAAATTCATTTTTCTAACAGCTGATGCACTGTCAGCAAATTTTACCATTTCCTGATCGTTTAATTTTAAATTTATAATTTTTTCACATCCATTTTTTCCAATAATACATGGAACACCAATACAAATGTCATCTTGGTTATACTCTCCATCCAAAAATACTGAACATGGAATAATTCTCTTTTCATCATTTAAAATTGATTTTACTAAAAAAGCAACTGAAGCACCAGGTGCGTACCAAGCTGATGTACCTAAGAGTTTAGTAAGTGTTGCTCCTCCAACCATCGTACTGGCTGAAACCTTTTCTAATTCTTCTTCAGNAATTAAGTCAGAAATTGGTAAGCCATTATAAGTAGCTAATCTTGTTAATGGAATCATTGTAGTATCTCCATGACCACCTATTACCATTCCATGAATATCATTTGCAGGTCTATCGAGTGCCTGCGAAAGATATGTTTTAAATCTAGAACTGTCTAAAGCACCTCCCATACCTATTACTCTATTTTTAGGTAATCCAGTTGATTTTAGTGCTAGATAAGTCATAGTGTCCATAGGATTAGAAACAACAACGATAATTGTATTCGGAGAATGTTTTAAAATATTTTCAGAAACTGTTTTTACTATTCCTGCGTTAATTCCAATTAACTCCTCTCTTGTCATTCCAGGTTTTCTAGGAATACCAGATGTAATAACTACAACATCACTATCAGATGTTTTTGAATAATCACCAGTGGTTCCAATTATTTTTGTTCCAAAACCTATAGTTGTTTGAGTTTGCATCATATCTAATGCTTTACCCTCAGCAAAACCTTCTTTGATATCTAAAAGAACAACTTCACTTGCAATAGATTGAGTTGCAATTACTTCTGCACAAGTTGATCCAACATTTCCTGCACCTACAATAGTTACTTTCATTTATTTAATAATTTTTTATTAGACGTCGATATTAGCGTATGTAGCATTTTTTTCAATGAATTCTCTTCTTGGTGGAACTTCGTCACCCATTAACATTGAAAATACCCTGTCAGCTTCAACTGCGTTATCAATTGTTACCTTTCTAAAAGTTCTAAACTCTGGATTCATTGTAGTGTCCCAAAGCTGAATAGCATTCATTTCTCCTAAACCTTTATATCTCTGAATTGAAACTCCTTGTCCAAAATCATCCATAATCTTATCTCTTTCCTCATCATTCCATGCATATAATTTCTTAGCACCTTTCTTAACAAGATATAATGGAGGTGTAGCGATATAAATATTTCCGTTTTCGATAAGTTCTTTCATATATCTAAAAAAGAAAGTTAAAATCAGTGTTGCAATGTGACTACCGTCAACATCAGCATCACACATAATTACAACCTTATGATACCTTAATTTTTCTAAATTAAGAGCTTTACTGTCATCTTCTGTTCCAATTGTAACGCCAAGAGCAGTATATATATTTCTTATTTCCTGGTTTTCAAAAACTTTATGTTGCATGGCTTTTTCAACATTAAGTATCTTACCTCTCAATGGTAAAATAGCTTGAAAATTTCTATCTCTTCCTTGTTTAGCTGTTCCACCTGCAGAGTCTCCCTCAACTAAAAAAACTTCACAAAGTTCTGGATTTTGTTCTGAACAATCTGAAAGTTTCCCAGGCAATCCTCCTCCACTCATTACTGTTTTTCTTTGAACCATTTCACGAGCCTTACTAGCTGCATGTCTAGCTTGAGCGGCAAGAATAACCTTTTGTACAATAATTTTAGCATCCATAGGATTTTCTTCTAAATAGTTCTCAAGCATTTCAGAAACCGCTTGAGACACAGCAGAGTTTACCTCCCTGTTTCCTAATTTAGTTTTAGTTTGACCTTCAAATTGAGGCTCAGCAACCTTAACTGAAACTATGGCTGTAAGACCCTCTCTAAAATCATCACCAGCAACATCAAACTTTAATTTTTCAAGCATTCCAGATGAATCAGCATACTTTTTTAAAGTTGATGTCAAACCTCTTCTAAAACCTGCTAAATGAGTCCCTCCTTCATGAGTATTAATATTATTCACATAAGAATGTAGATTCTCTGAAAATGATGTATTATAAATCATCGCTACTTCAACAGGAATACCATTTTTCTCTCCTTCCATTGAAATAACATCAGATGTTAAAGGCTCTCTGTTTTCATCTAAAAATCTAATAAATTCTTTTAAACCTTCTTCAGATTTAAAAACTTCTTTAACATACTCGCCGTCAACTTTAGTTCGTTTGTCAGTTAAAGAAATAGTAATTCCCTTATTTAAAAAAGATAATTCTCTCATTCTGTTAGCTAAAGTTTCGTAGCTATATTCTTGAGATTCTTTAAAAATTGATTTATCTGGTCTAAATGTAACTTCGGTACCTTTTTTTGATGTGGTACCATCCTGCTTGACTGGAAACAAGGCTTTTCCTTTACTGTATTCCTGAATCCAAATTTTTCCCTCTCTAAATACTCTTGCAGTAAGATGATCTGATAATGCATTCACTACAGAAACACCTACGCCGTGTAATCCGCCAGACACTTTGTAAGAATCCTTATCAAACTTACCTCCTGCTCCAATCTTTGTCATTACTACTTCTAAAGCAGAAACACCTTCTTTTTTATGAATACCTACAGGAATTCCTCTACCATTATCATCAACAGAAATTGAATTATCTTCATTTATTGAAACATTAATTTCGTTACAATGGCCAGCCATTGCCTCATCTATAGAATTATCAACAACTTCATAAACTAAGTGATGTAAACCACGCACACCAACATCGCCAATATACATCGATGGTCTCATTCTAACATGCTCCATTCCCTCAAGAGCCTGTATACTATCAGCAGAATACTGATTCTTATCTATTTCTTCGCTCATTTTATATGATTTTTAATAAATTTTCGGTTAAAACAAATATAACTAATTAACAAAATAAATTAGTTAATTATCAGAGTTGAATAGGGGTAAGTTATCAACAATTTTAACTTAAAATTATTATCAATTAATAAGAGTCATTATGGACGTTAGAAACTGATCTACCAGACGGATCATTTAGATTTTTAAATGTCTTATCCCATTCTAATGCAATTGGTGTACTACATGCAACTGAGGGAACTGAAGGAACTGTGGTAGCAGAAGTTTCTGATGGGTAATGTTCCTCAAAAATCGATCTGTAGTAATACTCTTCTTTTGACATTGGAGTTTGGAAAGGAAAAGTGAATTTTGCATTTTTAAACATGTCATCAGTTACCTTTTCATTCACTAAATCTTTCAAACTATCTATCCAATCGTATCCTACTCCATCACTAAATTGCTCCTTTTGCCTCCAAGCTACTGATTCAGGAAGGTACTGTTCAAAACTTTTTCTTAAAACCCATTTTTCCATTTTTTCAGAGTTAATCATCTTGTCTTTTGGATTAATTCTCATTGCAACATCAATAAATTCTTTATCTAAAAACGGAACTCTACCTTCAATTCCCCAAGCTGCCAAAGACTTATTAGCTCTTAAGCAATCGTATTGATATAATTTATCTAATTTTCTTACAGTTTCCTCGTGAAATTCTTTAGAATCAGGTGCTTTATGAAAATACAAATAACCACCAAAAATTTCATCAGCCCCCTCTCCAGATAAAACCATTTTAATACCCATAGATTTAATAACTCTAGCCATCAAGTACATTGGCGTAGAAGCTCTAATTGTAGTTACATCATAGGTTTCCAGATGATAAATAACGTCTTTAATAGCATCTAAACCTTCTTGTACAGTAAACGTTATTTCATGGTGAATAGAATCAATATGGTCAGCTACCTTTTGAGCAGCTATTAAATCGGGAGAACCTTTCAAACCTACAGCAAACGAATGAAGTTGAGGGTACCAAGCAGATTTAACATCGTTTGACTCAACTCTATTTTTTGAATATTTTTTAGCAAGTGCAGAAGTAATTGAGGAATCTAAACCACCTGACAATAATACACCGTAAGGAACATCACTCATAAGTTGCCTGTGAACAGCATTTTCTAAAGCAGTTTGTAAATCCTCTAGGTTTGTTTTATTGTCTTTTACAGAATCAAAATTCATCCAATCTCTATCGTACCATTTTACTAGCTGATTATCCGTGCTAGACATAAAATGTCCAGGGGGAAAAATCTCAATTTTATTACAAATTCCCTCCAAAGCTTTAAGCTCAGAAGAAATGTAAAAAGTCCCATGTTTATCCCAACCCATGTATAAAGGAATAATCCCCATATGATCACGAGCAATTAAATATTCATCATTCTGTTCATCGTACAGAACAAAACCAAAAATACCGTTCAAATCATCAATAAAATTCACTCCTTTTTCCTTGTAAAGAGCTAGGATTATTTCACAATCCGAATTAGTTTGAAAAGCATAATCAGAACTAAGTTGAGCTCTTAATTGCTGATGATTATAAATTTCACCGTTAGCAGCTAAAATTAAATTTTTATCATCACTATAAATTGGTTGATTTCCAGAAGCAGGATCAACAATAGCTAATCTTTCATGAGCTAATAAAACATTTTTTCCACAATGAATTCCGTTCCAGTCAGGACCTCTATGTCTAACTTTTTTTGACATTTCCAAAACTTGAGATCTTAACAAATCGGAAGATTGTTTTAAATCCAAAGCACATACAATTCCACACATAATAAAAATTTTAAGCAAATATGATATAAATAGTTTAATTTATTATCAAATTTAAAGATATTAACTACATATTTATGCATAAAATTCTAAATTAGTATAAATATGTAATTAAATATTAATAAAAATAAAAATCATATTTAAAAGTGAAACTTTTACTAATTTGGTTTTGTTAAAAATTTTAGATGAATCCAATCGTATTTTTGAAAAATGTTAGTATTAAACAAAACAATACTCCAATTCTAACAAATATTAATTTAAGTGTTGAAAAAGGAGAGTTTATATATTTTATAGGTAAAACTGGAGTAGGTAAAAGCAGCTTGTTAAGAATTCTTTACGGGGATATTATAATTAAGGAAGGAGAGGCTAAAATTTTAGACACAAATTTAATTAAAATAAAAGACAAGGAAATTCCTTTATTGAGAAGAAAACTTGGTATTGTTTTTCAAGATTTCAAACTGCTTCCTAACATAACAATAAAAAAAAATCTTGAATTTGTTCTAAGAGCAACAGAATGGAAAGATTCAAAAAAAATAAATTCTAGAATAATTGAAGTTCTTGATAAAGTTAAGCTTGATCATGTAATTGAAAAATATCCATTTGAACTTTCAGGCGGAGAACAACAAAGAGTTGCAATTTCAAGAGCACTATTAAATAATCCTGAGATAATTTTAGCGGATGAACCGACAGGAAATCTTGATCCTGCTACAAGTTCAGAAATAATGAATTTAATTAAAGAAATTAATAATAGTGGAACAACTATTTTAATCGCAACACACGATTATGATATAATATCAAAATTTCCAGAAAAAACAATAAGAATTGAAAAAGAAAGGTTTTTTGAGCTTTCTAAAAAATCATAAAAATAATTTTATGGTCTAAAAGTGATTTTTCTCATACGCAAACTAGCTGGAGTAACTTCTAAATATTCATCTACTTTAATATACTCCATACATTCCTCTAAAGAAAAATCGACTTTAGGAGCAATTTTCATGGCATCATCAGTTCCAGATTTACGCATATTAGTCAATTGTTTTCCTTTAATTAAATTGACACCCATATCTGTATCTTTACTGTTTTCTCCAACAACTTGACCAATATAAATTTCTTCATTAATATCTATAAAAAAACGTCCTCTGTCTTGAAGTCTATCTATGGCATAAGCTGTCGCTTTTCCAGCTGCAGAAGAAACAATAGCACCTTTAATATCCTCTGAAAATTCACCCTTAAAAGGACCATATTCACTAAACCTATGATTAATAATTGCTGTACCTGCTGTTGCAGTTAAAATTCTGTTACGTAATCCTATTAATCCTCTTGACGGAATTGTAAACTCTAAATGTTGTAAATCTCCTTTAGGTTCCATTACCAATAAATCTCCTTTACGTAAAGAAACTAAATTAATTGCTTTAGAAGCACTTTCTTCAGGAACATCAATAGATAGAGTTTCATATGGCTCAGATTTAACTCCATTAATTTCTTTTATGATTACCTGAGGCCTCCCAACTTGTAATTCATAACCCTCTCTTCGCATTGTCTCAATAAGTACAGACAAGTGTAAAACTCCACGACCAAAAACATTAAACTTATCTTCACTATCAGTTGTATCAACACGAAGAGCTAAGTTTTTTTCCATTTCCTTAAACAATCTATCACGTAAATGACGAGAAGTCACATACTTACCTTCTTTGCCAAAAAACGGAGAATTATTGATTGTAAACAACATACTCATTGTGGGTTGATCTACTTCAATTCTAGGTAACGCTTCAGGATTTTCAACATCTGCAATAGTATCGCCAATTTCAAATCCTTCTAGTCCTGTTATAGAGCAAATATCTCCACTTCTTACTTTAGAGACTTTAGCCTTTCCCATTCCCTCAAAAACATGAAGTTCTTTAATTCTTACTTTTTTAGTAGAACCATCAGCTTTACACAACATGTAATCTTTATTCTCTTCTAAGTCACCTCTAAACACACGTCCAATAGCAAGTCTTCCAGTAAATGAAGAAAAATCTAAAGATGTGATTTGCATTTGAGGCGAACCTTCTCTGTATGGAGCTTCTGGGATAGACTCAATTACAGCATCTAATAAATCAATAATATTTTCTTTTGGATCTTGCCAATCAGTTGACATCCATCCGTTTTTAGCAGAACCATAAATAGTTGCAAAATTCAACTGATCTTCTGTTGCGTCTAACGCAAACATCAAATCAAATACTTTTTCATGTACTAAATCTGGTGTACAGTTTTCTTTATCCACTTTATTTACTACTACAATTGGAGTTAATCCTAATTCTAAAGCTTTTCCAAGCACAAAACGAGTTTGCGGCATCGGCCCTTCAAAAGCATCAACCAACAATAAAACACCATCAGCCATTTTTAAAACTCGCTCTACTTCACCACCAAAATCAGCGTGACCAGGTGTATCAATTACATTAATTTTTACATCTTTATAATTTACAGAAACATTCTTTGAAAGAATAGTAATTCCTCTTTCACGTTCCAAGTCATTATTATCTAACAACAATTCTTTACGTTCTTTTCGATCGTCTAAAATTTTCGCTTGATCTATAATTTTATCAACTAAAGTTGTTTTCCCGTGGTCAACGTGCGCTATAATTGCGATGTTTCTTATTGATTGCATCTGTACATTCTATAATTTCGCGCAAATGTAATGTCTTTTTACATACTAATTGCATCAAAACCATAGAACTACAGAATATTATTTAATTTAGCATAAATTTAATTTCTAAAATGATAGATAATATTCCAAACATTAAGAATACTGGTTCTAATAATTTTTTTCTAATTGCAGGACCTTGTGCAATTGAAGGAGAAGAAATGGCTTTAGAAATTGCTGAGAGAATATTTAAGATTACTAACAGATTGGAAATTCCTTTTATTTTTAAAGGTAGTTTTAAAAAAGCTAACAGAAGTAGAATTGATAGTTTTACAGGGATTGGAGATGAAAAAGCATTGGGAATTTTAAAAAAAGTTGGTGAAAAATTTAATGTACCAACAATAACAGATATTCACGAAATTAAAGATGCAGAATTTGCTGCAAAATACGTAGACATTCTTCAAATACCTGCATTTTTAGTAAGACAAACAGACTTATTAGTAGCTGCAGCTAAAACAGGAAAGTATATAAGTTTAAAAAAAGGGCAATTTATGAGTCCTGAAAGCATGTCTCATGCAGTAAAAAAAATAAAAGATTCTGGAAATAATAATACCTTAATTACCGAAAGAGGAAACATGTTTGGGTATCAGGATTTAATTGTTGATTTTAGAGGAATTCACACAATGAAAGAATTCGCTCCGGTTGTACTAGATGTTACTCATTCTCTTCAACAACCTAATCAATCTTCTGGAGTTACAGGGGGGAGACCTGATATGATTGAAACAATTGCTAAAGCTGGTATAGCAACAGGTGCAGATGGGATCTTTATTGAAACTCATTTTGATCCTCATAATGCAAAAAGTGACGGAGCTAATATGCTTAATATTAATAAGCTTGAAGGTTTACTAGAAAAATTAGTGATCATTAGAAAAGCTATTAACTCCTTCAAGTAAATCAAATTAACATATATTTGTCCTTCAAAAATTAGTTCTTTGAAAAATAATGGGGTCGACTGGTTTTGACAGCAGGTCCGGTTGAATTGTAAGCAGATCGAGCGCTGGATTATCGCTCGTAAATAAAATAATACCAAACCTTAAATGGCGAAAATAATTACGCTCTTGCAGCTTAATAACTGAATTATAGTAAGTTAAAGCCTTGTCCCGCCAGGCGGGAAAGTGAGATGTCTCAGAATAGCCCTTGTTGACGGCGATTCATGTTGAGACACCATCAAAGTCAACATAGAAATTCTAGAACTTCGATAGAATTTTAAAANTAAAGAAGATAAGTTTTATTTGGGCAGTTTTCAGTCAGAATATTATCGAAAATCAAGTGAAAACTAAATCTGTAGAAAGCTTTTTTATCGCTTGTTTGGACGAGGGTTCGATTCCCTCCGACTCCACAAATACCCTTGTAAGTTAATAATTTACAGGGGTTTTTAATTTATAATTACCTGAGTTGTTAATTGAAAGTCTTATCAATTTTTCCAAAAAGATTTAAAAAACAAACTTTTTAAACTAAACCAAAAGGCAAATATCCCTGAAAGATCTGTTTTAGGAGATTTACCATTTCCTATACGTTGAATTTGAAGTTCATACCAAGGTAATTCTACCCCACCAAGTTTATCTAAAAACTTAATGCCAATTCTAGGAGTTGGAGTATCAAATTGCTTTACAGAGCCATCAAAAATTTGATTAGCTAAATATGGATACAGACAAAATGGTCTTGCTAAGCCAANAACATCTAAACTACCATCTTCTAAAGCTTTTTCCATTACCTTAACCGTACGGAATCCTCCGGTTAACAACAAAGGTGTCTTTATTAATTTTCGAGCTTTTTCTATGTAATCTAGAAAATAAGCTTCACGCGACACTGTACTTTGCTTTTGAATTCCCTGAACCATAGCTGGTTTTTCATAAGTTCCGCCAGAAATTTCAATCAAATCAATTCCTTCATTCCCTAATAGTCGAATCACTTCCATCGATTCTTTTTCAGTAAATCCACCTCGCTGAAAATCTGCAGAATTAATCTTAATTCCTATTGGGTAATCCGAACCAACTTGTCGTCGAATTTCACGGTAAATTTCTAATACAAAACGTGCCCTATTAGTAAGTGAACCACCCCACTGATCAGTTCTAACATTACTAATAGATGATAAAAACTGACTAACCAAGTATCCATGGGCACCATGAATTTGGCAGCCTGTAAATCCAGCCTCTTTCATTATTCTAGCAGTAGTTCCAAAACGTTTTATAATGTCCCAGATTGCTTCTTCTGTTAATGCTTTTGGTGTTTTAAACATTTTGGAAGCACCACCCATCTTTAAAGGCACAGCAGATGGTCCTACTATTTCTCTGTTAATTGCTGCAAAAGCCTGCCTTCCCGGATGATTTATTTGTGGCCAAAGGTGCACATCTGTTCCTTCGACTGATTTAGCCCATTCTTTCAACAATTCAAAATCCTTATAATCTTCAACTACCACGTTACGCGCTTCACCAAGGGCCATAGAATCTACCATAATATTTCCGGTTATTAATAATCCTGGATTTCCTTTAGCCCATACTTTATAAGTNTTTATTAAACCCTTACTTGGGGCATGGTTTCGTGTTCCAAAATTTTCACTCATTGCAGATTTAGCAATTCTATTTTTTAAAACAGATCCATTAGGTAAAGTAAAAGAAGAAATAATATTTTTCATTTATTTTTTTTAATCTCAGTTAGACTTAAGTATCAGTTTTCTCAACCCAACAAACACAAATATAAAAACAGAGTAAATTATAAAAAATGGTATCACAAATTCATGTAATTTAAAAACTAACATAAATGCCATAATTAGTAATTGAAAACCAAGCCCATAAATAGACACTAAAGTCATAAACCATTTTGGAAACGGAGGGGTATATCTAGCATTTCTGTCCATGTAAAACATGACCTTATCAAAAGATATATATAAAGTATCATAAATTTTATAAAAAATATTTACCATATTCTGACTCTCACCCTCAAAAGCTTTAGGAGCACAATCTTCAATTATTCGACTTGTAGAATCTCCATTAACAGAATGTCTTAAAATAACGTAATAGTAATTAAATACTGTCCCTTGCATTTGAATTCCAATAAAAGCTAATAGCATTAGAAATATGGAAGACTGAGATAAATAACAGAAAGTTGACAAAAAACAAAAATTAAGTAAAAAATCAGCAATTGAATCATAATACCGACCGACATAAGAAGGTGTGTTTTTTAACCTTGAAAGTTCACCATCAGCAGCATCCAAAATAGATTTTAAAATAATAAAAAAAGCAGCTGTCACATAATATTCAATTATCATAAATCCAACAGATAATAAACCTGTTATAACAAACATAGTTGTGACATGAATAGGCGTAACAGTTGTGTTTTGAAAACGTTTTGCAATCCAATGACCAGCTGGTCTTCCATAATCTGATAAGTCTAAAAATTGAAATTCTTTAGGAAGTTTTGCCATTACATAAATCTCTTAAAAAGTTGGTCAAAAGTACGTATATAAATTTTAGTATTTACACTCTTCTCCACTTTGAAGATTTGTAGATTTCCAAGATAAATTTCCAGCTTTTTTTGCCTCGCAAGAATTACTATAAACTATATTATTACAAGCGCATACAGGCTCGTATATTTCAATACAAACAGCATCAGGATCAGGCGAAACATAGCAATCCCCTAAAACATCTTCACCATCATCACATGAAACAAAAATTAAAAACATTATAAACATTAAATTAAATTTCATAATGATATGTTTTTAGAGAGAATAATAGCATCATTTGTTACGAATGGCATTGGCATCATTAGCTTAGATCTTGGTTTAAAATTAAAATTAGTATTTGTCATCAGGTCAAATGAGGTTTCAATTAAATTAAATTCTGAATTAAGCTTATTATCAAAAACCATGTCAATAACAACTCTCTTGTCATTAAAAGAGGGGATATAAGTTAATACTCTTCCTGAATTAATTTTAAAATTTTCTTTTTTAAGAAATACATTTTGAA
>JGI26115J46592_1000083_pt1 | contig 23815 bp, 23 predicted proteins | sample AOAMet1_07_M0_10_2_FD_46592 | JGI IMG/M metagenome (IMG submission 46592)
AGACATGGTTAAAAACAATAAAAGGTAAATTTGTTTTAGTTAGTCAAAATCAAATAACAGGAAGACCTGATTACCAATGGGAAGAATATGCGACACCTGAGTCATTTGAAAAATTGAAGGAAGATCGTGATAAAATGTCTGATAAATGGTTCTCAAACTTAAGAAAAACAGGCTATGGATATAGAGACATAAATCAAGCTTTTGAAGATGCAGGAGCAGTAGGCTTAATCTCTAGTTATTGGTCTAAAGCTTTTGGCGCAAATAAAGTTTTTAGCGCTAGAACGGAAAAAATACCTAATGTAGATTTAAACTTGGAGGATTACACAATGCTTTATAGAATGGTTGAAAATGGTACAACTCCAAAAGTGAAAATCGTGTCAACTTCAAAAGAGCTTGGAGATATGCCTACATTTAATACAATTGCTCAAATAAAAGGGGTTGAAAAACCAGATGAGTATGTAATTCTTTCTGCACATTTTGACTCATGGGACGGAGGCCAAGGAACAACTGATAACGGAACGGGATCGCTTGTTATGATGGAAGCTATGAGAATTCTAAAGAAAATTTATCCAAATCCAAAAAGAACTATTATGGTTGGTCACTGGGGAAGTGAGGAGCAAGGCTTAAATGGTTCAAGAGCTTTTGTGGAAGATTTTCCAAAAATAATTGAAAATACTCAAGCAGTTTTTAATCAAGATAATGGAACGGGAAGAGTAGTTAATATAAATGGTCAAGGATTTTTAAATTCATATGATTATGTTTCAGATTGGCTTTCTGAAGTCCCTCAGAACGTAAAAAAGCATATTGAAACAGATTTTCCAGGAAATCCTGGTGGCGGCGGAACTGATCACGCTTCTTTTGTAGCTGCTGGTGTTCCAGCATTCAATTTAAGTGCTCTTGATTGGTCGTATTTTAATTATACGTGGCATACCAATTTAGATACTCACGATAAAATTGTATTTGAGGACTTAAAAAACAATGTAATTTTAACCGCAATACTAGCTTACAAAGCAAGCGAGGATCCAGACACAGCGTCAAGAGAACAAAGAGTAATGCCTGAAAAAGTGAGAAATCGTAGAACTGGAAAAATGATGAAATCAAGAGGATGGCCGTCTGTAAGAAAGCCAAATCGAGACGGAACTTCATCTAAGTAAAAGAATTAATTCTCTTATTTATTTGTTTTAGGTGATGATTAAAATGTAATTCAAAGAAAAACAAAGTTAGGGATAAGTTTATTCTGCCCATTAAGGCATGCCTAAAAATTGCTTTTTCTGAAAGATTTTTTTGATTCAGCTCTCCGATTAATTTACAAAAAGAAGACCTTGAATTTTTCCAATTATTTTGAAGTTCTTTCAAAGATATTTTATCAGGAAATTTAGCCGTTACTTTTGGAGCATTTATGGTAAATCCTAATAAAAGAAAATATTTTGTTAGATAAGCTTTAATGTATGAAGAAGCAGGTGTTTTTATAATAGTTTCAGGNTATTGAATTTTTGTTCTAATATATTTTTCTGAAGAAATTTCCGCTAGCCATACATGATAAAGTATTTGTAAAATAGACCACTTTTTATCCGAAAAAGAAAGTGTGTCATAAGGCAAGCTCTCTAGTTTTTCAAACAAGCTAGAAGTTTTAGAATCCAGATTATATAACCTTTTTGTATAAGTCATATCTAAAATTTATCTGAGATACCTTTTAACACATCAGGAAATATTCTATGGTCACCATCGTATTTAACAAGTTTGTAATCTAATTTGTAGTCAGAAATAACTTTTTGAAACTTGAGACTCAATTCTTTAGTTATTAATTGATCTTTTTCTCCCATTACTAAATAAGTATTGAACGAATCCCATTGTAATTTATTTTGTTTAATCAATGTGTCTTTTGGAATATCTCCTGCCCAAATTAGAAGGTTTTTTACTTTTAAACTTGATGAGAAAACCCATCGACATGCAGTTGGACTGCCTTGAGAAAACCCTAAAACGTTCAAGTCGAAATTAGAATGTCCAATTTGACTAACTATATTTTGGTAAAGAGATTCAATATATCTATTGTTTTCAATGATATCATTTTCCCTGTCTTCTTTTGTCATCCAACTTGCGCCAACACGACTAAAATTTTCTGTAATATAAAACCGGTTAAGAGCCTCAGGTGCAATTACAAGAGTTTCTCCGTCATTTAGAACTTCAAATTTTTTAATAAAAAATTCACTCAACATTGCATAACCATGAAAAACCATCCACACTTTTTTAATTGATGAGTTCGCTTCACCGATCTGATAATATTTTGCCCTTTTGGTTACATCCAAGTAATTTCTATACATTCAAATAATTTTTAATTGTAAATCTATGATATTAATTAAAAAGCAAATAATTAAATTTGATTGATATTTAAATTTAAAATATGATAACGTTAGATAATATTGAAAATATTCAAAAAGAGTGGGGAGACAGTTTAGTCAAACTAGGTAGTTTAAAAAATAATAGAGATGCTTGCGAAAAAGAGGCGGAGAGTTTATTAAATAAACTTTATGGATATCAAAACGGCACAGTTCTTTTTAAACCTACAAAAGCAAAAGACAATCAATTTAGGTTAACTTTTGAAGGTGCAAAATCATACTTTATTGGTGAAAATAGTGATTTTTCAGAGGATAAAGGATTTGCTTTACAACCTTGGACAAATGTTAGATTTGAAAATGCTTCAGTGATTTTAAATGATAATACTGCAACTGCAATGGGGAACTATTTTTTTACTCAGACTAACGGAATTGTAGTTAAAGTAGAGTATACATTTGGATATTTTCTGAATGAAAAAAATGATTTGAAAATCAATGTTCACCATTCCTCTCTCCCATATATTTCTTAAGAAAATGCCTTAATTTTGTTTGATAATATTGTTAATAAGACTTTTAACATCACAAGATTTGACAAAATCCACCTCATTATTTGGTGAAAATGTTATTCTAAGTCATGGAGTCCAACAAGTTTTTATTCAAAATTGTGATCAAAGCACTAGGGTTGAAATAATTGCCACTCCAAATCCATCAAGTGGAATAGTTACATTAAACTTAATAAATTGGGATGAAAAAGAAATCCAATATAATGTGTTTGATGTACTAGGAAAGAACGTTCTTTCATCTTCGATTTCTGATGATCAATCAAGATTAGATTTAAGTTTTTTATTATGAATTAGATTTTTATAAACACTTTTCTTTTATACATTTCATTTACAATTAAGTAAATAAAGAAGGTGTAAAATAGTGCCCACATTAGAGATATTAGCTGGGGATCAATTCCTGTTGAAATTCCGAAATCCATCCAGTTTTGCTGAATGCCTTTTTCGTTAAATATTGGAATTTGAAAAAGCCTCCAAAGCATTGAATGTAAAACATATGCAAAGATCGCATTAGACCCAAACACAATTCCAAAATGAAATGACTTAGTTTTCTTTTTTAAATCTATTACCCAAATGCATGTTGCAAGAAAAAGCATTGCAAGTCCTGACGAGAACAGAACATATGAGCTTGTCCAAATGTGTTTGTTCATCGGGAAACTATAATCCCAAAGTAATCCTAAACACATTGCGCTAAATCCGGCAACAAAAATTAAAATGATTTTATCTCTCAAATCTTTAGACTTGTTTAAAAGAATATGTCCACAAAACATTCCAGACAAGCCAGTTGCGATAGCTGGAATTGTACTAAAGAATCCCTCTGGATCCCAAGTTTTTTGATACATTCTTCCTGGAGTAATAAATTGATCAACCCAAGCAGCAAAATTATTGCCGGGTTCTAGTGTGCCCGCCAATACATTGTCGAAAGGAATCTTTGTCATAAAAACCCAATATAAAAGCAGTAAAACAACCCCAATCCAAAATTGAACTAGAAAAGAAGAGTTAAGATAAATCACAGAACAAAAAAGATACACTAAAGCTATTCTTTGTAAAACTCCAGCTATTCTTAGATTTTCGAAGTCAAAATTTGGAAATAAAGCTAAAAACAGTCCTATTGAAAAAATAATTATTGTTCTTTTTATGATTTTAAAATAAATAGACGTGTCTGTTTTATTTCTTTTAGAAAGAGCTAAAACAATTGAAACGCCAACAATAAATAAAAAGAAAGGGAACACTAAATCAGTAGGTGTAACTCCATGCCAATCAGCATGTCTTAAAGGAGGATAAACATAAGACCAACTTCCAGGATCATTTACAACAATCATTGCAGCAATTGTGAGGCCTCTAAAAAAATCTAATGAAATTAACCTTGAATTCATTTAATCAAGGTACAAATTATTTATAAGCCCAAACCCTCAAGATCCTCAGCCTCAGAGCTGTCTTCTTCTACTGGTTTTATAACCTCACAATCAATAGGAATTGAAAGTTCTTCGGGAACTAAAAAATCTTCTTTAGAAATACCTAGACCTTCATTTTCATAGCACTTTTTCATAAACATTCCCCATATAGGAAGAGCCATAGTAGCGCCTTGTCCATAGGCGATAGTTTCAAAATGAGTTGCCCTGTCTTCAGCACCTACCCAAACACCGGTAACTAAATTAGGAACCATCCCCATAAACCAACCGTCGCTTTGATTTTGAGTAGTCCCTGTTTTTCCAGCAATTGCATTGTCAAAACTATAAGGATATCCTGTAACAACGTCTCTGTAAACTGGGTTTCTCTCTTCTTCAGGAATATTATGTCTTAATCTAGCTCCAGATCCAAATTTTGTTACACCCTCTAATAAATTAACAGTAACATAAGCTGATTCAGCACTTATAACATCCTTAGTTTCGGGCGCAGATTGGTATAATAAGGTTCCGTTTTTATCTTCAATTCTAGAAATCATAGTTGGCTTTACATAAATCCCTTGATTTGCAAATGCGCCATAAGCTCCAACCATCTCAAATACACTTAAATCAGGTGTCCCAAGCGCAATTGCAGGAACATCAGGAATGTATGATTCAATTCCAAGATTTCTGGCCAGATCGGCAACTGGCTTTGGACCTACTTTATCCATTAATTGAGCACTAATGGTATTTTTCGAATTTGCTAGTGCGTTTTTTAAAGTTCTAAAACCTCCGTACTTATCACTTGAGTTTGTGGGACACCAAGGGTCTGGGTTACCATACTTATTAGGCTCAATGCAATAAATAGCATCTGGAAGCGAATCACATGGCGACAATTTTAATTGATCTATTGCAGTTGCATACAAAAACGGTTTGAAGGTAGATCCAATTTGTCTTTTCCCTTGTTTGACGTGGTCGTATTGAAAATGTTTGTAGTTAATTCCTCCTACCCACGCTTTTACATGACCTGTTTGAGGCTCCATAGACATCATCCCCGCCTGCATAAAGTGCTTATAATAACGAATCGAATCTATTGGTTTCATTACCGTATCAATTTCACCTTTCCAAGAAAAAATAGACATTGGAACTTCTTTTTGAAAGACTTCAAACATTTCTTCTTCAGATTTTCCTGTTCCTTTCATTTTTCTCCATCTTTCAGACCTTTTCATAGCATTTTTAAAAATCTTTATTGAATCTTCAGACTCTAGATCTAAAAAAGGAGCGGTTGGATTTAGTTCTGGTGTGTTTTGCTTAAAAAATTCTTCTTGCAAATTAGCCATATGCAACTTGACGGACTCTTCAGCGTACTGTTGCATTTCATAATTTATAGTAGTGTAAATTTTTAACCCATCTAAGTTTATATTGTATTTTGAACCGTCGCTTTTTAAATTTTGACTAGTCCAGTTTTTCATAAAACCTCTAAGGTATGCTCTAAAATATGTTGCAAGCCCCTCTCTGTGCGATTGAGGAGTGTAATTTATTGATAGTGGTATTTGTTTTAACGAATCAACCGTGTTTTGATCTAAATGACCATTTTTTTTCATTTGATTTAAAACGACATTTCTTCTGTTTTTTACTAATTCGGGGCGCCTTAAAGGATTGTAGTATGACGAATTTTTAAGCATTCCAACAAGTACTGCCGATTCCTCAACCTTTAAACTATCAAGCTCTTTGTCAAAAAAGATATTTGAAGCTGATTTTATTCCGTCACCATTATATCCAAAATCATAAATATTTAGATACATGGCTATAATTTCATCTTTAGTATATTGCCTTTCAAGTCTAACAGCAATAACATACTCTTTAAATTTTTGGGCCAAGGCTTGAAAGATATTTTTAGCCCGAACACCCACAAAAAGTTGTCTTGCGAGCTGTTGTGAGATGGTGCTAGCTCCACCTCTTTTCCCCAAAAATACAATTGCCCTTAGAGTTCCTTTAAAGTCAATCCCAGAGTGACTATAAAACCTTTCATCTTCTGTTGAAATAAGAGCGTCTATCAAATTTTTGGGTAAATCATCAAATTGAATTGGTATTCTGTTTTCGCCAAAATGGAATTTACCCAAAACTTTATTGTCTGATGAAATAATCTGGGTAGCCAGATTAGTATTTGGGTTTTCAAGTTGTCTAAAATCAGGCATTTCCCCTAAATGCCCCAATGAGGCTGCATAAAAAATTCCTGAAAAAATAATGATACCAGAAAAAAAGAGCACCCAAAAACCATAGAAGTATAATCTAAATTTTTTTGGCATAATCTTTTTCTGTTTACCCATTATACTATTCAATTAAAAGACCAAAGTTAAGAACTCCCTCCAAATTTTCAATTTCATTGATTTCGTTATTTAATCTCATTGAAGTTCTAACTTTTAATTTAAAGGCTTCGCTATCGTTTAAAATAAAATCGGTTTTGTAAGGTAATTTGTGTTCAACAACGCTAATTTTTTTATCACCTAGCCACTTACCGTTTGGATCAGCTAATTTGAATTCTAAAGTGTCAATTTGAATTTTATTATTTAAATCATAAAGTTCAGAAATTAAAAAAATATTTGCAAAAGAGTAATCGTTGTTATGCCTTAAAATAAAACTAATATTTTTTATACTTTTTTGTTTTTCGCCTTTAAAGTTAAATTCAACTATTTCAGAATTTTCCCAACCAGATTTAAAGTCATGAAACTGTAAAAAATCAGTTGTTTCACAAGAACTAACCAAAGCAGCTAAAAAAATAATTAGAAATCTATTTAACATATTCTAAACTAGACTCTTTTAGAGAATTTTCTTTTTTTCTTTTTCTTTCTTTTATCAAATCTTGTAAGACTATCTTGTCCAACTACATTTTCAAAACTAATATCGGAAGGTAATTCTGAGATAGTATAATCCTCAAGACTTTCAATTTTTTTCCCCGATTCATTGATTTTGATAATCTTTTTCACGTTTTCTTCACTTATTTGATGCCAATTAACACTATCATTTTTATAAACAAACCACAGTATCTTTTTAAAAATGTCAATTTTTTGGCAGTAAGCAATACCTTTTTCCGTTAAAAGTTTTGTATTTGATTTAGGAAAATCTTTTAAAGCTTCTTGATAAAAATCTAACTCATAGTTTAAACAACATTTTAGTTTTCCGCATTGACCAGCTAGTTTTTGAGGGTTAAGCGAAAGTTGTTGATATCTAGCCGCTGATGTTGAGACTGATCTAAAATCAGTAAGCCAAGTTGAGCAGCAAAGTTCTCTTCCACAAGAGCCAACACCACCTAGTCTAGCTGCCTCCTCTCTTAAACCAATTTGCTTCATTTCAATACGAGTGCTAAATTCTCTTGCCATATTTCTAATAAGCTGCCTAAAGTCAACTCTTCCAGCTGCCGTGTAGTAAAAAGTAGCTTTTGATGCATCTCCTTGAAATTCAACGTCTGAAATCTTCATTTTTAAACTTAAAGAAATAGCCAATTCCCTAGCCTTCTTTTTGATTGTCTCTTCTTTTTCTCGAGCCCTAGTCCATTTATCAATATCACTTTGAGATGCTATTCTTTGAATATTATAAAACTCGGTAGTTTCCGGATTAATTTTTTTTCTTTTAAGCTGTATAGGAATAAGCCCCCCTTTTAAAGTAACAAACCCAACATCATAACCTCGTTCTGCTCCTACAACTACTAAATCACCAATCGAAACAGTAACGTCTTTAACGTTTTTGAAATAGTTTTTTCTTCCATTTTTAAATCGGACTTCAAAAATATTATTCAATTTTTGATCAGCTAAAGGCTCCATGTTTTCTAGCCAGTCAAATACGGTCAATTTATTGCAACCATCAGTTCCGCAGGTACCGTTATTTTTACAGCCCTTTGGGGCGCCATTTGATGAAGAACAACTAGTACAGCTCATTATTGTAAATAATTAATAAAATCTAAAGTTAACTAATTAATAGATGCGATTTCAAACAATTAGGAGGATGTTTTTTTAAATTTCAAAACCTCTGATCTTCCTTTTTTAAAAATTTGATTACTATTCTTTTTCCCTTTTCGTAATTTTTTTTGATCTTCAAGTGAAAGAGAATTGATTTTGTAACATTCTTCAGAACAACAGTTATTGAATTCTTTAGCACATTTTTCGCACTGAATAAANAGTAAATGGCAAGCTTCATTTGCGCAGTTAATGTGCGTGTCACACTTTTCNCCACATTGATGGCAATTTGCAATTATCTCGTCACTTACAGCTTCACTTCTGCGNTGGTCAAAAACAAAATTCTTGCCNAAGAACTTATTGTTTATTTTTTCTTGATCAACNTGCCTAGCATATTCAATTATTCCTCCATCNAGTTGATANACTTTTTCATACCCTTTGTGCTTTAGAAAAGCGCTNGCTTTTTCACATCGAATTCCGCCNGTACAGTACATTACTATATTTTTGGATTTTTTGTGTTTTGCAAANTTCTTTTCAATNATTGGCAATGATTCTCTAAAGCTGTCAACNTCAGGCAGAATTGCTCCGTCAAAATGACCTATTTCACTTTCGTAATGATTTCTCATGTCGACAAGTAAAGTATTCGGATTTTCTATTAGAGTATTGAACTCAGAAGCGTTGACGTGTGTGCCATTATTTGATAAATCAAAACTGTTTTCGGAGAGGCCATCTGCCACAATTTTATTTCTAATTTTTACTTTAAGTTTTAGAAACGAAAAATCATCTTGTTCTACAGCAACATTTAATCTGATTTCTTTAAGAAAATCAATAGAGTCAAGTTTTGTTTTAAATTCATTTAAGTTTTGTGAGGGCATAGACAGTTGAGCATTAATCCCTTCACTAGCGATATAAATTCTTCCAAGTACATCTAATTTTTCCCACATCAAATAAAGATGATCTCTAAAAAGAGAAGTGTTTTTAATTTGATGATATTTATAGAAGGATAGTGTAATACGTCTATTGCCAGCTTTCTCAATTAGAATTGCCCTTTCATTAGCGCTAAGCTTATTATATAATTGCATTAATTTCCTTAACTAATTGCGAAAATAAGCTATTAAAAATTAACAAAAAATCAAGTTAAATACGCTATGACTTAATTCAAATATATTGTACTTTAGACATGTAATTTAATTCCACAAATTTATGAGCAAAGAAAAAGATTCAAAACTAAAAGCATTACAACTGACTTTAGACAAATTAGATAAAACTTATGGGAAAGGAACTGTAATGAAAATGGGAGATGTGGAAATTGAAAAAATTGATTCAATCTCTAGTGGATCTTTAACATTGGATGGGGCCTTAGGAGTTGGAGGGTACCCAAAAGGTAGAGTTATCGAAATATACGGCCCAGAGTCATCAGGTAAAACAACTTTGACTCTTCATGCAATTGCTGAATGCCAAAAAGCAGGCGGTATAGCTGCATTTATTGATGCAGAACATGCTTTTGACAGATTTTATGCTCAGAACTTAGGGATTAACATAGATGAGTTAATAATATCTCAACCCGACAATGGAGAACAGGGCTTAGAGATTGCAGATAATTTAATCAGATCTGGAGCAGTTGATATTATAGTTATCGATTCTGTTGCTGCTTTAACTCCAAGAAGTGAAATTGAAGGTGAGATGGGAGATTCAAAAATGGGTCTACACGCAAGATTAATGTCTCAAGCTTTGAGAAAATTAACATCGAACATTAGCAAAACAAATTGTACCGTAATGTTTATTAATCAATTACGTGAAAAAATTGGAGTTATGTTTGGAAACCCTGAAACAACTACAGGAGGAAATGCACTTAAGTTTTATGCTTCTGTTAGGTTAGACATTAGAAGATCGACACAAATTAAAGATACAAACGGAAACGTATTAGGTAATAAAACAAGAGTCAAAGTTGTAAAAAACAAAGTTGCCCCTCCTTTTAAAGTTAGTGAGTTTGATATCATGTATGGAAAAGGGATTTCAAAAATGGGCGAAATTATTGATTTAGGCGTTGCTCATGAAATTATAGACAAAAGCGGATCCTGGTTTAGTTATGGAGATACAAAACTAGGTCAAGGAAGAGATTCAGTTAAATCAATTTTAAAAGATAATCCTGAGCTTTCTGATGAAATTGAGGCTAAAATTGTTGAAGCAACTAAAGCCTAGGCTCTAAGTCTTTTAGCATAAAATCGTAAACTTTCTGTTTCAAGTTTTCCATGTCTTTTGAATCTAGACCTTTGGTTTCTATATGATGATGAACTTTAGCCCTTAAAAGCCCTGGACCACCAACAAAGTGATTGTAAGAAAAATGATATGGATATCGTCTTTCACAGTCATAGAAAGACATGGGTACAATTGGAATTTGACAGTGAATAGAAAATCTAAAAACACCGTTTTTAAACGGAGCTAGTTTAATTTCTGGGGCAGTCACCAAACCCTCAGCAAAGATACAAAGGCTTAAACCCTGATTTAATCTTCTCTGGGCATGTCCATATACAGCTTTTCTGCTTTCAGGACTTTCTCTATCCACAAGTATACAAACTCTTTTATAGAAAAAACCAAATACAGGAAGCTCTACCAGTTCTTTTTTCCCAACAAAAACAATAGGGTTTTTACTAATTTGAAGCATAAGCATTACATCAATCATGCTTTTATGATTAGCTGTTAGCATATAATTCTTTCCCTTTAAAAGGGGTTCTGAAAATTCTATTTTAGGAATAAGACCCATTCCAAACAAAATAAGCTTAGCCCAAATATTTCTAGCTACCCAGTAAAATTGTGGATACCACTCTTCTTTAAAACAAAATATAAAAAATAGTGGCAGTGATATTATAATTCCAGTAGCAGCTAAAGTGTAGAACCATATATTGTATAAACCACACAAACCTATTTTAATATACCTAATCATTACTGTAAATGTAATTAAATGAGTGATATAATTTTTAAAACTATTACTTTTGTTATTAATTAAAGATAAATGTCTAGAATTTTAACAGGTATACAAAGCACAGGAACTCCTCATTTAGGAAATATTTTGGGAGCTATAATTCCTGCTATTAAAATGTCAAATGAATCACAAAATGAATCATTTTTGTTTATTGCTGATATGCATTCTTTAACTCAAATTAAAGATAAAGAAACNCTTAGAAATAATACTTACGCCACTGCAGCTGCATGGTTNGCTTTTGGGCTGAATACTGAAAAAACAATTTTTTATAGACAAAGTGATGTCCCACAAGCTACTGAGCTTTCATGGATTTTATCATGTCATTTCCCTTATCAAAGGCTTACATTGGCACATTCTTTCAAAGATAAGTCAGACAGATTAAATGACGTCAATGCGGGAATTTTTACTTATCCGATGNTGATGGCGGCAGATATTTTATTATACGATGCTGAACAAGTGCCAGTAGGGAAAGATCAGCAGCAACATTTAGAAATGACAAGAGATGTTGCGTCTAGATTTAACAACATATATGGACCAACTTTTGTGTTGCCAACTGCAAAAGTTAATGAAGAAACTCAATTAATTCAGGGAACAAATGGAAAGAAAATGAGCAAATCTAAAGGCAATATAATTGATATATTTCTTNCCGAAAAAGCTTTGAAAAAGCAGGTTATGGGAATACAAACTGATAGTACTCCAATTGACCAGCCTAAAGATTACGAAACCTGTAATGTGTTTAAACTCTACAGCCTAATTGCTGATAAAAAATCCATAAATTCTTTAAAAGAAAAATATACTAAAGGCGGATTTGGATATGGCCATGCTAAAACAGAGCTTTTGAATTATATTCTTTCAAATTTTTCTAGTGAGAGAGAGAAGTTCGATTATTATATGTCTAATAAAGAAGAGCTTGAGGCTGTTTTAAAAACAGGATCTGAAAAAGCTGGATAAAGTAGCTCAGAAGGTTTTAAGCAGGGTAAGAGAAAAGCTTGGATATAATTAGATAGGTTTTAGTTTAGAAATTAAATCAAAAAAATGTATTTTTGAGTATATGCAACTTTCTAAATTTATTAGCGAACTACTTATTGAGCACGACTGTGTTACTGTACCAGGTTTAGGAAGTTTTTTAGGAAACTTCAAGTCAGCTCATTATGACTTAGAAAATGAAAAATTTTATCCGCCCTCAAAACAAATATCATTCAATTCTCAAATCAAAGTAAATGATGGTCTTTTGGCCAAGTTTATGTCTGAAAAATCAGGATTAAATTATGATGATTCTTTAAAAGAAATTCATCAAGAAGTTTTAAAAATTACTCTTAGTCTAAAAAAAGATTCAATTTTTTTAAAGGATATTGGAGAGCTAAACTTAAATAAAGAAGAAAACATTGTTTTTACCCCTTTTCAAAACAAGAATTTTTTGAAAGATTCTTTCGGTTTGTCTCCAGTTTTCATCAAAGAATTAAGTCAAGAAGATAATTTAAATAAAAAAGAACTTGTTTTTGAGCCAAAAGCAAGATCAATTAAAAGATCAAAAATTTTTCAGACAGCAGCCATTTGGGCTTGTCTAGTTTTTGGAGCAAGCTCTATTTATTACAATGTTAATAATAATATTTTAGAACAAAAACTAGCTTATGAGCAAGATTTAAGAGAAGAATCATTCTCTAAAGTTCAAAAAGCAGTTTTTGATTTAGGCTCTTTACCATCACTCACAATAAATGTAAAAAGACAAGCCTCTCAGTTTTATATTATAGCAGGAGCTTTTAGAGTTTCAAAAAATGCTGATAATCTTGTCGCAAGTTTAAAAGTAAAAGGATACAATTCAAAAGTTCTTCCATTAAACGAAAAAGGATTAAATCCTGTGGCGTTTGAAGGGTTTTCTAGCAGAGATGAAGCGGTTAAAAGCTTAAGGTCNATACAAANAAAAGAAAATAAAGATGCCTGGCTATTAGATATTAATAGTTTAAAATAATATGCATCACAAAACTCCAGAAAACTCAAAAACAATTCAAACAGATCTTGTATTGCCTGGAGAAACTAATAGTTTAAACAGTCTTTTTGGTGGAGAATTGTTAGCAAGAATGGATAGAGTGGCTAGTATTGCGGCCATTAAACATTCAGAACAAATCGTAGTAACAGCATCTGTTAATAATGTTGCATTTGGAGAGCCCGTCCCTGTAGGTAGTATTTTAACTATAGAGGCAAAAGTTTCAAGAGCATTCAATTCTTCAATGGAAGTTTTTATTGATGTATGGAAACAAAATAAAACCAACCCAAAAATGACTAAAGTTAATGAAGCTATTTTTACTTTTGTAGCTTTAGATAAACAAGGAAAAACAGTAAAAATTCCTCAGGTTGTTCCTGAAACTGATCTTGAAAAAGAAAGATATGATGCGGCCTTAAGAAGAAGACAATTGAGCTTGGTTTTAGCTGGAAAATTATCTGCAAAAGAAGCCACTGAGCTAAAGGCTCTTTTTGACTAAATCAAAATGATTTTCACAAAACATATAAAACCGTATAGCATTCTTTTATTAAGCGTTTTACTAATAGGATGTAGTAAATCGCAAAAATTAGAAGTAAAATCTAATGATATTTACTTAAAGATTTTAGGCACTATACAAGACGGAGGTATTCCTCATATGGGTTGCAATAAAAAGTGTTGTAAGAACTATTTTTTAAATCAGAATAGAAGAATGGGGGTTTCAAGCATAGGTATTACCAACTTGAAATATGACACAAATTATCTCATTGACGCAACACCGGATGTAAACTTTCAATTAGAAAGTTTAATTGGAAGCGCCAATCCCTCTGAAAAATTAAATGGAATATTCTTAACTCATGCTCACATGGGGCATTATGCGGGTCTTTTAAACTTTGGAAGGGAATCACTCAATAGTGTAAACATTCCTTTATACCTAATGCCTAAATTTCACGATTTCATTCTTAATAACGGCCCTTGGAATCAGCTAGTAACCCTAAAGAATATTAATCTTTTTGAAATTAACGCAGATAAAGAATTAATACTTGATGACAATTTAAGTATTACACCAGTTCAAGTTCCACATCGAGACGAATATTCTGAAACAGTTGGATTTGTAATTAAAGGAAAGTCAAAAAAAGCGTTATATATCCCTGATATTGATAAATGGGAAAAATGGAATGTTTCAATTGTTGAATCGATTAAAAATGTTGATTATGCATTTTTGGACGGAACTTTTTATGATCAAAAAGAAATAAACAATCGGGACATGTCTGAAATTCCACACCCTTTTGTAATTGAAAGCATGAAGCTATTTGATGATTTAGAAATAAAACATAAAAATAAAATATATTTTATTCACTTAAACCACACCAATCCATTATTAAATTCTAATTCAAAAGAATATAAATATGTTGTTTCAAATGGGTATAATGTAGCAAAAGAAGGTTTGGAACTAAAACTTTAAACCAGCAAGGAATTTAAAATAATTTTACAGTTTAAAACTCCAGAAATTGGACAATTATCTTTAGCATCCTCTGCCAATTCACTAAATTTTTCTTTAGATATACCAGGTACTTTAGCTTGTAAATTCAATTCAATTGAGACAATTTCACCATCTAAAAATGTTAGTAGAGCTTCAGTACTGAGTTCTTCAGGGTTAAAATTAGCTTCATTTAAAACAAAACTTAATTTCATATTAAAACAACCAGCATGTGCGGCAGCAATTAGTTCTTCAGGATTTGTTCCAAGCACACCATTATCATTTTCAAATCTAGTTTTAAAACTATACGGCATATTACTAAAGGCTCCACTTTGAGCAGTTAAAGTACCATTTCCGTCAGCACCATTACCTTTCCATATTGCGACTACTTTTCTTTTCATATTTAAAATTTAAAATTATTTTTTATTTAGTTTTTGGGATATCTTTTTGAATCATTTTAATATCAACTTGGTTGTTTTCAACACCAAGTAAATGTTTAGAAAAATGGTCTGCTCTAAGCCAAAAATTATATTCGGACATATTTCCAAAACCATGTCTTTGGGTTGGTAAAATCATTAAATCAAATCGTTTATTAGCCTTAATTAATGCATTTGCAACTCTTAATGTTGCTCCTGGATGAACATTGTTGTCCATATCACCTGTAACTAAAAACAATTTACCTTTTAAGTTATTTGCTAAAGATTGATTTTTTTCAATTTCATAAACATAATTAATACTTCCATCATCATTAGTTTCTTCTTTTACTCCGTGATGTGTTTCACTCCACCAGCTATTGTACATTGAATTATCATGATTTCCAGCTTGTGAGTATGCCGCCTTAAAAAAATCAGGGTAAACTAAAATAGCGGCTGTTGACATAAATCCACCACCGGAATGACCATATATACCAACCTTATTAATATCAATAAAGGAGTGTTTATTTGCTAATTGTTCTGCCACATATTTTTTATCAGCTAAACCATAATCTCTTAGGTTTCCATAACCATAGTTGTGGTACCATTTTGATCTATGTGGGTGCCCTCCTCTGTTGCCCAACGTGATAACTACAAAACCAAGTTGTGCCATTCGATCTAGCCTGTCCATTCGAACTGAAAAAGATTTGTTTACTGATTCAGTTTGAGGTCCTGGGTAAACATATTCAAGAATCGGATATTTCTTTTTATTATCAAAATTAAAAGGCTTGTACATAACACCATATAAATCTGTAATTCCATCGTCTGCTTTTGCTTTAAAAGGCTCAGGAAATTGATAACCACTATCAAATAACGCGCTTAAATCGGCCTCTTCTAAATTCATAACTAATGAACCATCTGAACTTCTTAGATCTGATTTAGGAATCGTATTGACTCTGGAAAAATTATTTACAAAATATTTGTGATTATCGGAAGGTACAGTTGAAGTATTATAATTCCCTTTATTTAATATTTTAGGCTTTCCTCCATTTAAAGAGACTTTGTAAGTGTGTTCGTAATAAGGATCAATAGTTTTGTTTACCCCGTGAGCAGAGAAATATAAAGTATTAGATTTTGAGTCTATATGCTTAATGTTAAAGCTATGATAACTCCCTGTTGTAATTCGATTAATTAAATTCCCATTAGAGTTATATCTATAAAAATGACCCCAACCGTCTCTTTCGGACCAATGAATCATTTCAGATTCATTATTTATTAGATATATGGATTTTGTTTCATAAAAGTAAGTGTTTGTTTTTTCTTTTATTAGAACCTTTACTTCACCAGTATTCAAATCAGCAACGCAAATATCAAGATTCTTTCGATCTCTACTTATAGTATTAAAGTATATTTTATTTTTTTCAGACAGTAGCAAAGTTGGCTTAAAATCATCATCATATTCCGAAGGTTTTCTGGGTTTACTAAAAATGGAAATGTATTGCTGCTTAGAACGATCTAGTTTAACGTTTTTAATTTCTTTTGATGGAATATCAAAAATTAAAATTTCTCTTTTATAATACTCCGCTTCACCTGGCATGTGGTATTTATAGGTTTCTAAAGTTGGCCTTTTTTTAGCAACTGAATTTATAACCCACAGATCCTTAATTTCTCTACTATCAGTTCTTTGATATACAAATTTTTTAGAGTCAGAAGACCAGTATCCTCTTATAGGGAATCTATCATTTTTCTTTTTTTTAACTTCCTCATTATCTAACCCTCTTCCATAGCCTCCATAACTATAGTCTTTAACTCCATCTTTAGTCCATTGATTTTCTACAATTGTTGAGTCTTTTTCATTTTTTGTTGCTTTTAAAAAATTTTCTTTATCCATCCAATACAAATTGAATTTCTTAGAATAAAAAACAACAGTACTGTCGGGAGAAATATTTGCCCATTTTTTCCAATTTTCTTTTGGGGCTTTTTTATTGCTAATTAAAGTAAGTTTATTACTTCCTAGAACGTATTTAAATAAAAAAACTTTCTTATTTTTTTTGTCTTTTTCAATTTTGTTTTTTTTAATATCCTGAGACTCCTCATCTTCATATTTAGAAGTTACTCTAAATTTAATTGCAGTCTCATTATCTATAAATTTGAAATCAAACTTAGGCAAATGCTTAGCATCGTAAGGATCTTTAGTTATCTCAGTAAGCCAAGCAGCCATTTTATCATTGTCAAAAAGCTTTTTTTTGGTTTTTTTATTTGGATCAACTATATAATAGTTAGAGCCTTCAGTGGTCTTATATTGATACCAAAACTTATCTCCATTTTTTAAATAATGTGGCCTTACAGAGGATGAATGCACTAGTTTTGCTAATTTTTTTGGAGAAAATTTAGCGGCTAAATCATAATTAGAGTTTTGTTGAGAATAAGAATTAAGAGTTGTTAAGACAAATAAAGCGCAAAGTATTTTTTTCATAATATTCAAAAAAAAGTTAATGTAAAAAGAAATCTATTTTAAATTCCTAGAATGTTATTAATATGTTTTTGGTCAGTGTCACCCGAAGCAAAATCATCAAATGCTTTTTTGGAAACTTCTATAATGTGATTTTTTATAAATTCAGACCCTTCTCGAGCTCCTTGTTCAGGAGATTTTATGCAACACTCCCATTCTAAAACAGCCCAGCCTTCAAAATTGTATTGACTTAATTTTGAAAAAATACTTTTAAAATCTACTTGCCCATCCCCTAACGATCTAAATCTTCCTGGTCTGTCAATCCAATCTTGATAACCACCATAAACGCCAGATTTACCATTTGGATTAAATTCTGCATCTTTAACGTGAAACATTTTAATAAATTCGTGATAGTGATCAATATATTTTAAGTAGTCCATTTGTTGTAAAACAAAATGACTAGGATCATATAAAATTTTTACTCTAGAATGGTTGTTAGTTGCTTTCAAAAACCTTTCAAAAGTTATTCCATCATGCAAATCTTCACCAGGATGAATTTCATAGCAAACGTCAACACCATTATTATCAAAATGATTTAAAATAGGCAACCATCTATTTGCTAACTCTTTAAACCCTGTTTCAACAAGTCCTTTTGGTCTTTGTGGCCAGGGATACATTGTATGAAAAAGCAATGACCCTGAGAAAGTTGCTATTTCGGTTAATCCTAAATGCTTACTAGCATTAGATGCATGTTTTAATTGTTCAACAGCCCATGCTGTTCGACCTTTTACATTTCCTTGTAAATTNTTTGGAGCGAAAGCATCAAACATTTTGTCGTAAGCATAATGTGATGCAACTAGTTGTCCTTGCAAATGAGTAGAAAGCTCTGAAATTTCCATTCCGGCCTCACTAACTATTCCTTTAATTTCGTCGCAATATGTTTTACTTTCACCTGCTTTTTTTATGTCAATCAACCCTTCTTCCCAAGTTGGAATTTGAACAGCTTTATAGCCTAAATTATTTGCCCATTCACATATATTTTTAAGGTTATTGAAAGGTTTTTCTTCCCCAACAAACTGAGCTAAAAAAATACCAGGTCCTTTAATTGTTTTCATTTGTTAATTATTAAGTTCAATCCAAATGTTTCCTTTTGAATTGGATTCTACAGTTTTTTCAATGAAATCCATTCCTCTTACGCCATCGTCAATTGATGGAAATTCTGCATCCTGAAAAGTTTCTTTTCTAATTGCACGAGCAACTCCTTTGTAAATATTTCCCATGGAATCAAATATTCCCTCAGGGTGACCGGGTGGAAGCTTTGTTCCGTCAAGCGAAATTTCATCATTATATGAGTGTCCAGATTTTAACACTTGCATTGGCGCATCGTCTGTAAGGTGATACAAATAGTTTGGATTTTCTTGTTCCCATTTTAAGGCTCCCTTTTCTCCGTATACATTTATTCTTAAATTATTTTCTTCACCTGTTGCAATTTGACTTGAACGAATTGTTCCTTTTGCATTTGTAGAAAAACGAATTAAGATATTAGCATCAATGTCCATAGGATTGTCATCATAAAGTGTATTTAGATCAGCTAATACACTCTTAACTTTCATTCCAGTAACAAGCTCAACCATATTAAAAGCATGAGTTCCAATATCTCCAACACAACAGCTTATTCCTGATTTTTTCGGATCAAGTCTCCATGTTGAATTTCTTTTTTCTTTTTCATGAATTACTGGATTTAACCATCCTTGTAAATACTGGGCATCAACCTTTTGAATTTTTCCAATTGATCCGTTTGAAATCATTTTTGTCATTTGCCTAACCATTGGGTANCCGGTATAGGTATAAGTGACGGCAAAAACAAGATTTTTTTCTTCTTGGATCTTTTTTAAGTCAAGNGCTTCTTTGTAGGTTGTTGTAAGTGGTTTCTCACAAATAACATTAAAATTATTTTCAAGTAATTGTTTTGCCATTGGNTAATGTAGAAAGTTTGGNGTTAATACTGAAACTACTTCAATTCTTTCATCNTTGTCTAGCTTAGACTCTTCTACAATCATAGTCTCAAAATCTACGTATATTCTAGATTCATTTAAACCCAATTTTTTTGCAAAAGCAACGTTGTCAGGATAATTTGGATTAAAGACTCCTCCTACAATTTCATATCTGTCGAACATACTTGAAGCAACTCTATGAAGCACACCAATAAGAGAATCACCACCACCACCTAAAATTCCTAATCTAATTTTATTACTCATTCTATAAATTTTATTAAACTCTACTTTCTTCTAATTTGTTTCTAAAGACAAACAAAATTCCAAATAAAACAATTAATGCAAGCGGGAAATAAACCATGTTTCCTAATGCTGCTTGGCCAGCTATAACTTCTGCAGCATCTTCAGCAACACCAGAATTTAATGCAATTTGCTTTTCTTCGTCTAGCCAAGATCCAATTACAGGATTCCACATCCCTGTGGCTAACATTCCTGCACCCCCAACAAGAGACATACCTAGAGCTCCGGTTTTTGGCAAATATTCAGCAACAAATCCGATCATTGTTGGCCAGAAATAACAAACTCCAATGGCAAAAAGCCCAGCAGCTAAGTAAAGCATTTGACCATCAACTTGCGACATTGTATAAATTGCTACAGTTGTTACTATTGCAGAAAGAAATAAAACACCAATTGGGTTTAGTTTATGTATAATTGGACCAGCAAAATATCTTCCTACTGCCATAATACCTGTAATAAGAGCTAAAATCAACATTGGACTTGCCCCAGATTTTTCAAGAAGAGGATTAAGCCATTGTTGTGTTCCTAGTTCTGCAGTTGCAGTTAGTGTCATACAAATTGCTATGAAAATAAATAATGGCGTAAATAAAGATTTTAAATTAAGGACAGTATCAGATTCTATGTGCTGAGTTTCAGGGAATTCTTCTTTAAAAAATAGATAACCGTAAATTAAAGTAGGGATAAGCATAATTGCTATCTGAGGCTGCCATCCTAAACCAAAGTCTGTCATAAATTTAGAAGTAAGAGACCCTATAACTATTCCTCCAGGAAACCAAACATGAAATTTGTTTAACATAGTAGTTCGATTGTCAGAATACATATCGGCAATTAATGGGTTACAAGCAGCTTCAACAGAACCATTAGCAAAACCAATAAAGAATGAAGAAATTAAAAGAGTGGCAAATCCTCCTGCATAAATAGTCATTACCAAACCTAATACGTGAGAGAAAAAAGCGATTATCATCAATTTTCTTGCTCCTAATAAGTTGTATAAAAATCCTCCAAAGATAGTAGCCACAGGAAATCCCCAAAACGCCATTGCGTTTACAAATCCAAGTTGAGTGTTATTAATTTCAAAATCTTCTCCAAGCTGACCAAGAATTCCTGCTCTAATTGCGAATGTCATCGCTGTGACTATAAGCGAAATACAAGCCGCTATAAATAATTTATTTTTTGATACTGCACTGTTCATAATATTGTTGTTTGTTTTGTATTATCAAGATACTAATTTCTTTTAAAAACTTTAGATTGATTCGGTCAATCTAGACAAAAGAACTATTAAAATCTTTGGAATACTTTAATTGTAGGATTAATCTTTGTGCGCACCATCGCAAAACGGGAGGTTTTTCGACTTATTACATCCACAAAGAGTAAATCTTTTACCGTGCTTTATTTTGTTTCCATCCTCATCTGTTAAAGAAACTGAACCTTCAACAACAATTTGCCCTTTGGACTTTCTAATAATATTTACTGAATCGTTTTTCATTTAAAAAACAATCTGGGAGTATTTTTTTTATATTCTTTATAAGATTCTAAATGCCCCCATTTCTTATTACCACTTTCTTCCAAAAGTCTAACACCACTTACATAAACTAGTAATAAATATGTAAACAGTGGAGATACTAGAGTTAAATATTGTAATCCAGAAAGTGATGAAATAGACATAATAGAAATTCCTAGCCAGAGCAGTATCTCTCCAAAATAATTTGGATGTCTTGATTTAGCCCAAAGACCTGTATTTATAAACTTATCTTTATTTTCAGCGATTGATCGGAATTTTGATTTTTGATTGTCTGCTATAACCTCAGTTAAAAAACCAAATAAAAATAATCCAAACCCTAAGTATAAATATATATTTGAAACAACACCAATTTCAGTTGAAAGTGCTGTAAGCGCACACAGACTGCACATTGAAACCCACATTCCTTGTAACGACCATGCTAAAAAAAACCTAGTAGGAGATTGCTTAATTTCTTTAAATCTTTTGTCTTCACCTGCTTTTTTTATTCTAAAAAAAAGAAAAGTNCCAAGTCTTACTGCCCAAACAATTATAGCAACTCCCAAAATTAAATTTGTAAAATTTTCTGAGGAATCATATAAAACGTATGATACTGAAAAAATGTAAGTCGAGCTGCCTGCTAAGTCATAAAATTTTTCAGTTCTAAAAAAATATGCTGGAATAAACAGGACCCATTGAATCATAAAAATATAAAGGATTACATTTTTTAATATAGGAATATCAGTCAAAAAAGCTAGTAAATAACAAATTGAAAATGCAGAAATAGAAATCAATAAGTGAATCAGTTTTTTTAACATACTTTAAATATACTAAACTTAATTTTTAGTTAATTTTGATATATGCGTTATACATCTATATTATTTTTCTTTTTTATCTGTTTTAGCATAAATGGACAATCAAAAAAAGTCAAAATAATTGACTCTTTATCTTTAGAATCAATACCATTTGCCTCAGTTTATTTTTCTAATAATAATGGACTTATTTCAGATGAAGAGGGTTATTTTGAATTAATTCCAGAACAATTTAATGCAGGTGACACACTGTTTGTTTCATCATTGGGTTTCAAAACAAAAAGAATTCCTTTAAATTTTTTAACAGATAGTATAATTCGCTTGAGACAAGAATCAATTACATTAAAAAATGTTATTGTAACAAATAAACAATTAACGTCTTTAGAAATTATTGAAAAAGTTAAACAAAACTTAGACTCAAACTATAACAGGGAAATCAGCGAATTCAAATTATTTTTTAGACAGGATTATAGCCAGACAAATGAAGAGTTTACTTTAAATAAGTTTAAGTCCTCTATAAAGGATTTAAACAGTGAGGTTATGGACAATATTTTAGACAACCTGCCTAAAAAATCTAAAAGCGAATTGGAAAGTTTGTCCTATTATTATTTAAATAATGAAGTGGATACTCCTAAAATTAAACTAATAAAGTCAAGAAGAACTAGCGATGATAATTCTAGTGATTTATCTAAATCACTTGGAAAAAAACTAGAAGCTTCGTTAAAGGAAAGCCTAAAGTCATCCTCATTTTTTAAAATTAGATCAGGATGGATTCCATTTTCTTTAGACCTAAGTATTAATGGGCTCTGGGATATTGACAGTACAGATGTCGATCAGATTAAAAAAATTAAAGATGAAGAAATTAAAAGAAAAGAAAATTTTGCTAAAGGACAAACCGAGAGAATTCGAAACGTTTACAAAAAATCTTTTCTTGACCCGAGTTCAGAACTAAACTTTATTTTAAAATCAAAAAATTATATATTTTCTAAACCTGAATTATTGTATTTAGAAAACGACCTAGTTTATGTAATAAATTGCTTGCCTAAGAAATCAGATAAATTTAAAGCAACGTTATATATTAATTCTGAAGATTTTGCTGTTTTACGTTTGGATTATGAAAATGTAAAGCCCTTATCTAAATTTAAATTATTAGGGATATCGGTTTCTTCTTATTTAGAAAAAGGGAGAATGAGGTTTTCAAAACTTGGCGGCGAAACATATAACTTAAGTTATTTTCAAAGCACAAGAGGAAATACAGTTTCTATTAAAAGGCCTTTTAAAATTATTGAAAAAAACAAAGTGGTTAAAGGACGGAACAAACAAAATCAAATATCAGCAAAATTAAATTTTTCGACAAGATCGATATACAATAAAGAGCTACAAGTTTTTAAAATAAGAAATATAGATTCTAAAGAGTTTCAAGAAATTAATCAAGAAAACCAAGTGCTCCCTGAATATTTAAAAGAATTTAAAACAAATTTTTGGGATGAATTTGAAGANNAGTANAATAAAAAAGAGCCTCANCATNNGGATGAAGCTCTTTTAAATCAAATAATAAATTATATNTTAATTAGGTAANATCACNTTATCAATAACATGAATTACGCCATTGTTTGCTTGTACATCTACAGCAATAATTTTACTCACCCTGTTATTACCATCAGTTAGTGTGGCTCC
>JGI26115J46592_1000093_pt1 | contig 22064 bp, 26 predicted proteins | sample AOAMet1_07_M0_10_2_FD_46592 | JGI IMG/M metagenome (IMG submission 46592)
GTAGTTCCTGTAGGAAAATCTCCATCTGTGATTTCCTCATCTCCTATAACCTCAGCATAATTTACTAAACCATTTTCATCTACTCTTGTAGCAGCAGTTGCTCTAGTAACATCCATATCTGCTGCTGTGTATTCTTTTACTGATACGCTTGATAAACTAAAAAGAGCATTTGACAATCCTCTTATTATCAATTCTGATAAAGCATAATTGTGTGTAAAGATAAAAGTATGTATTCCTGTTTCAGTTATAGTATAAATATTACTCCCGTTCGCATTTACAAATTGAGCAGTGCCTACCCCATTATAACTTATAACATTAACCGTAACAGTATATCTAACTCCTTCTGTCAATATACCTTGAAATATACCAGAATTAGCACTAGCACCAATAGTTGCTACTCCTCCTGTTGCACTTGTAACCCCATACTTAGACCAATCATCTAAATCATTAGCAAAACTACTATCAACTATTTCTTCAGCACCCTCAGTAGGTACAGGNANAACTGCATACAATTCTCCTGCCTTATATCCGTTAGGAGTTACTACTATACTAACATCATCTAATAAACTCATTCTATATTATTTAAAGTTGTTAATTGTGCTTCTAAACAAGCCTTAGCCTCAAATACTCCACCATCAGCAATAACTCTTGCTTTAAAGTCATTAGTTTGCTTTTGTACAGGGGTTAATCCACCCTTGTTACTTGTTGGTAATGATATGCCTAGAGATAATTTCATTATGAACTTGTGTTACCATCATGCTCTCTGTACCCTATGCCAATACCACTTGTTAAAGTGATAGCAGTCGTACGGAAAAACAATGTAGTACCAGCATTCATAGTCTGACCATTTAAAGCAGTAACATTAGTAGCATCTCCTGCTATTGTAGAAATTACTGATTCAACTGGAAAAAATATGCAATACCAGTCTTTACCTGTTTGTGCAGCAGTAGTAAAAACTTCTGTTCCTGTACCTTTCCCTAGCATCTCAAATAGTAGGGTATTGTCTGTATCGAATGTACTCATTTTTATTTGTTTTTTATATTATTATTAATCTGTAAATATTTTTAGTATAGCCCCTAAAGTTATAGTATATATAACCCACATTGCTTTTACTAATATTTTTCTCATAGATGTATTTCTATTTACCCTAGCAGTTACTCCATCATCTGGATTTAACAATCTTTCTGTTAGCATATCTAGTTTTTCATCTATACTGTTCATCTTTTCGTTTATAGAGTTTATATCTTTTTTCATTGAAACTATTTCCTCTTTAGTAGTCATTAATACGTTGTAGTTTTAATAGTTAAGTTAATATATATCTCTGAACCTCCTGTTGTTTCTTTTATCATTGGGAATATAATATCTCCTGCTGATATATCTGCATCAGATGCTGCTGCAAAAGTAGTTTCATCTATAGCAATTAATTTATTGTTACTTGCAAGTCCTGTTAACTCTATCTCTTTTACTCTCTCAGCAGTTCTATTAGATGTATTATCTGCAACTGGAGTTAGTTTACATATTGCTATTTTAAACTCATTAGAACCTGTACTTGTCGCCCATCCTTTAAAAGATACTGCACTACAATTCTCAGGAACTATTTGTGCTTGACCCATCTCAAAAAAAGCGTTAGGTGCTATAGTAATACTTCCTAAAGTTGTACCACCTGAATCTATATTAATTAAGTATGGTGATTTGTTGTCTAGTAAATCTTGACCATAAGAGTAGTTAGTTAACGCAGTTGTAATATAACCTTGCATCTTATAGTTAGTAGCACCCATAAATGACTTGTCTTGCCATTGTAAGTTACCATCAGTACCAGTAGCAGATGTACCTGCAGTCTTGCTCAGTACAGTATTATTAGTAGCAGTTTCAAACCCTTTTGGATTATGCCTATTAATATCGTTTAAATTCTTATGTTCGTTTGCAGCCATTTATATATTTATTTTAACAATCATCACATGGACAAAAATTCTTCCAACTATCATAACCTCTACGCCTAGTATATATGCTATCATACATTATTATACCATGATTCTTATACACATTATCATTACAAGGCTTATTAGCATCAAATGTAGGATATAAACCATTCTGGTCGCTATCTGTCATATAATCTATCATATCCTTTAAGTATATCTCTGCCTTTCTATAAGTATCTTGCTTGTAAACATTTAACTCAGCAGGGTCTATAATCGTAGCAAACTCATCTATATTGTGAACAATACCAGCACTACTACTATTACTCTGTACTTCATTGATAACCTCAAACCTAACAAACCAACATAGACATCTTGTCAAGAAATCATCCATCAAAGTTTGATTCGCAGGTGTTAAAGTACCATCATTGTGTTGTGTTTTAATTTCTTCATAAAACTTCTGACCTAATGCTGGTTTTAAATGAGCCAACTCAGAAAGTAAAATAGTGTTATCAGAAATTAATGCAGTATCTGTATTAGCATTAGTAAAACTATTGCTTATAACTTCTCCTGCTGTTACTAAAGGTATATATTGGTTTACGTTTGCCATAGTTATTCGTTTGTTTCANTTACTTGTAAATCACCTGCATCATCATCTCCNTTCCCATCTGCATCATCATCTCTTGTTACAATGATTTGCTCTCTATCTGTCAAGAACATATTACCTTCTTCTAACATAGGTAAATCCTCATCTAACATTTTTCTTTGCTCATTTATAGTAAGAATTTGCTTAGGGTCAATCTGAGTTGCAAAACTAATTGGTGGCTCATAATGTATAATTAACTCCTCTGGTAAAAAGCCCATTTCTTTATAAAGAATAGTTCTTAAACCATTTAAAAGCAAATCTGAAGTATCTTTAATTACTGTAGTCATTGCAAGATCATATGCAATTCTTATCTCACTACCTGTGTTATTCATCTTACCAGAACTAACTAATCCACTTAATGATGGTTGCCATCTATGTGCAGTTACAATATTCTGGTCAGTAATTCGTTGTAAGTCTATCCAACTACCTTCTTGGTCATCTTTTATTATCTGAACATTAGCATTAGCAGCATCACCATTCTTAACGATAAACATTATCTTACCATTGTTACCATCTCCAACAAACTTCTTCTGTGCTTCTCTTACTAACTTCTTTGCTTCTTCTTCACCCATATCACCATTAATCTCAATAATAGCAGAAGGTTGAAAGCCATTTTTGAATTTAGTGTGATTCCATTTACCAATCTCATAATCTACTGCTATATGCTCTAAAGCAGCAACATAATCTGGTAAACCATAGAATTGGAATGTAGGTTCGTAATCTTTAAATTGCATTACAAATCTACTCCCACTCATCTCAGGATATAGAGGTATAATGTTTAATTTGTCCTTCATAGTATTGTACTTAGCCCAGTCTGGGTGTACATATACTTGTTTCTTGTTTTTAGACATTCTAACAGTAGTTGCATCTATGTGATATAGATTTAGTCCACCATCGTATAAAACGCCTTCAATGTAAGCATTTCCAAAAGTGTAGTAATCATCAGCAAGTTTCTTAAAAACTTCTCTTAATGATTCACCATCTGCATTTACATCTTTAATATATTCTCTAACAGTTTCATTGTTGGTTACAAACTTTGCACCACTTGTGAATACTGCCTTCTGTGCCAATACACTTCTATGTGTACTAGATTTTCTTTTTAGTTCTGCTAAATATTGAGGAAATATGTGTACTAGATTTTCTTTTTAGTTCTGCTAAATATTGAGGAAAGAGGTTGTTATTACCAAAAGGAATAAACTTAGTCCTTACCTTTGATAAGTCTTGAGGTTCTTCAATATGTTCAGGAATTGCTAAGTTAAAAACTCCAAATTCAAAAGTATTACTCTTCTGATTCTGTAGATTTTTTACCTGACTTTTTTGTTTTCTTTGGCTCATCTTTAGTTTTTGTAGTTGATAATTTTTCTATATTAGAAGTCATACCTAATTCTTCATAAGCATACGCTAACTCTTCTTGAGTAGCATTTGCCCATTTAATCTTAAAATCACCTTTGTAAAGTGTTCCAGATGATTTACTCGCTTTATATTTTGCCATAATTGTATATATTTTTAAGTGTGATAAATCTACAATATTTCCACCACAATCACACATTTTATAAAAAAGATATTAATAGGAAAATGTTATAAACTTTTTACGAACTAAGTTCAACCTATCTATCTTTAATTATTACGCTGCTGTTGTTGCAGTTAATGCTGAAGTATTAACATCAACAGTTCCTGCGTACTCTCTTGGTAACTCAAATTGTCTTGCCATTAAGTTAACAGTAATACCACTCTCATCAGAATAAGCAGCACCAGTACCACCTTCAAATCCACTTAAGTTTAAGAAAGTTTGACTTCTACTTGCTACATCTTCATTAGCGTATTTTTGAGAAACACCTAAAACCCACCATTTACCATTAGTGTCTAAAGCCATTCCCATCATACACTCATTAAGCATTTTTTGTAATTCAGTGAATTTTGCTACTTCTATTTTAGGTAACATGAAAGACAAACCACACTCAAAAGCAGTTGAGCCATTTTCTTTAGTAGCATTTATAGTTAATGCTGGAAGTTCATTTTTAAACTCATATACAAACCAATTTGCTGGATTTGTACTATCAAGTATACTATCTATACTGTGTGCTGGGTCACTGTATGATATTACATCACTACTTGTCCAACTTCTTAGTAAGATTTGAGAAATACCACCAGTTGCTTGTAAATCAGCACAACCTATTGCTAAACCTGTATCTATTGCCATTTTTTTATTATTTTATTAATTATTTAAAAAGTAATTAAGAGAGTGCTTTTACACACTCTCTATTATTACATTATTGTTATGCTACAATTCCCCATTGAACAAGAGAAGAGTATAAGTACTGTACTCCTAACTTGAAGTAACCTCTGAAGAACATTTTCTCTTCTAAGTCATCATAGAAAACTTTGAAAGAACCTTCTGGGTCAGTTACATCAGAACCAATGATTAAGTTCTCAACTGCACAGTAACATACACCATTGTTAACATTTGCTGCTGCTGCAGTAATAAATAAATCAGGGTTAGTATCTGTTAAGATAGTATCCCACTCATACATTGCTACTAACTCAACACCTCTAAACATTACTCTACGCATACCATCTACTTGATTAACGATTGCTAGGTCAGCAGAAGAACCTTCTAGGTTTGCTAAGTAAGCGTTAAAGATTTTAGGAGTTACGAACATTTTTTTATCTCCTGCTGGTACTTGTTGAAGTGCTGCAGGTGCTTGGTCATATACATTTCTAATTAATCCGATTGCATCTGCTGCAGTTGGTGCTGCTTCTGTTCCAGCATACTCAATTACAGTTTCAGCCTTCATTAATTCCATCCAGCCATCAAATGCTGTGTAACCTGCTACTGCACCTGCTACATCACCACCCCATGCTAATCTTACTACATCAGAAGCGATTCCTTTTACTGCTCTGTTTACGATTGCATCAGATAATTGAGTTCCCTCAATATTCATTACATCTACACCAGAACGATACATTTCTTCAATGTAAGTTCCAAAGAACTCATCAGTACATTGTTCTAAAGCAACTCTACATCTTCCTGCAGTAATTACTTTGTCATCAATATCAAATTGTGTTGAACCACTTGTTGCAGAACATCCTGCATAAGGTTCTACTATTTTTGTTAGAGCAGCAGAAGTGTAAACATTCATTTTATGTTTAACATTAGGAATAACTCTATAGTTACGCATAATATCATCACTTCTAAATACTGGCTCATAAAAAATCTCGTTTAGTTGTGCACCACCATAAGTTGCTGCTATACTATTATTTGCTACGTTTGCCATTTTATTTTATTTTTTTAATTATTAAATTTACTTCTAATTCTATCTGCCATTGCATTGTAAAAACCTGCATTAGCATCTTCTTTTTTGTTCTCAACTACAACAGGGTCTGCTTCAGTTACAATCTCAGTACCTTTAGCATCTGCTTTGTTGATTTTAGCGTTTAACGCTTCAACTTCTTGTGTTAAAGTTTCGTTAGTTCCTTTTGAAGCAACTAATTCTTCTTCTAACAAAGAAATCTTGTTTGATAATTCAATGTTACTAGATTCAAACTCAGAAATTTTATTTTTTATCTCATCATTATCTCCTAGATTAACAGTTATCGCAGTTTGTTCAGCAACATCTGCAGAAACTTTTACATCACCTTTTACAGCAGTAACAATCTCTTCAACTTTGTTGTTAAACCATTCTTTTAACTCGTTAGTCATTTTTTTGTTATTTATATTAATACTTAATTTATTCTGTATCTCTTCCTGTGTAATGTTCTTAAACTTAGAAACATCATACTTCGCAGCAACTTTAATAGAATCAGAGATAGTATCAATAAAACCCATTTCTAATGCTTCGTTAGCATTTAACCAAGTTTCTTCATCCATCATCTCTGCAAGAGCATCATAAGATAATCCTGTCTTTTTTCTATAAATGTCTGTCAGTTCGCCTGTNATNTTCTCAAGAGTNTCTGCTGTCTTTCTCATATCTTTAGCCTCACCCATTGTACCACCCCAAGCATTATGAATCATAAACAAAGAATTTTCAGCCATAACAACCTCATCTGCACCAAGAGATATAATAGTAGCAATACTCGCTGCTATACCCTCAATGTAAACTGTAGTCTTAGCCTCTCTCCTTTTGATTACATTATACATCGCCATACCATCAAAAACATCACCACCTAAACTATTAATGCGTAAGTTGATTGGCGTATCTTTTAAATCTTTAATGTCTGTAATAAACTCTTGTGCAGTTATGCCATAAGTTCCTATTTCATCAAAGATATATACATCAGCAGGTTTTCCTGCCTTGTTCTGAATGTTATACCATTTTTCTGTCATAGAGGCAAAAATAGAATATAATAAACCTTAGTTTACCTTATTTTCGTACAAAACTTTTAATATGTGATATTACTAGATGGTGTGGACTTCTTTCTCTCCTTGTAAACTATATTCTGTGCTTGACTTTCACTTATGTCGTACTTAATAGATAAATCCATCCAAGTGTTAGTTCTACTACCCTCATTACCTACTAACATTCTATCAAAGTCTGCAATAACCATATAGTTTCTAAGTCTTTTAGGATCAATAATACCTCTTTCTACAAAATGCCTTACAACATCTTTGCAAGTTGGTGAAGAGCCAAATCTTTTCTCTAAGCCTTCTCCAGCAATTTCAATGAAATCTTTGACTACATCTATTTTATTTTGCCTTTGCCTTTTTTGAGCCATTTCTTTTTTTAGGAGTTTGTTCTATTGCTATCCACTCTTCTACCATGTTTTCCCAAAACTTACATACTGCTGCTCTACAAGAAGTACACTTCATATCTTGTTTGTGTTGTGGGAATAATAAATGCCACTCTGCAAACATTAATCCTAAAGATTCTGCTTGGTACGTTGGAAAGTTTTTAGTGTGGTTTTTGTTTTTGATAACTGCATCAGTCATCATTTTTCTTTTAGTCTTTGCGTAATTGTTAGCGATTTCTTGGAAATTCATATATGTTTTTTACCATTTATTCTGAGGACACTTACCAAAGAACTCTTTTGTTAAAGATGTTTTCGCATCTAGGAAGCACTTGCAATCAGCACATCTTGCACCTCTTGCTATTTTAGGTTTCTTTAGTAACATAAAGTTTCGGTAAAAACTACAACTTTTACATATATCTAGCCTTTCTAATTTGGTTTTGTTATCAACAAACATTTGTTTATTTCTTTGATTATTAAATTATTGCATCTGATTCTATCACACTAACTGAGTTTTGTGTTGAGGTTATATCTGCTTCAACTACTACTACTTTACTAGCACCTCCCATAGCACCCATCATTTGATTTTGTCCTAGTGCATTGAATTGTTGTTGTGAGAATGAAGGCATATTAAGTAATCCACCATCTGCAAACTTAACACCTCCTCCTGCAGCGTTTATTGCTGATAACTGTCCTTTAAACATTGATGTACTTCTTTTATTTATTACTGCCTCACCACCTTCTAATTCTACCACTCTACCACCTACTGCAAACTTCTCACCACCCTGTGCGTGTGATTTGCCTTGCACCATGCCTCCATTTGCAAATTCTTCTATCATGCCTCCTAATGCAAATTTTTGAGATGCTATTATAGCAATTTGTGCTGCAGTCATTGCTGCTATAAATGGAGAGAAAGCAAAAGACAAAACACCTGTTTGACCTGCTACTGTAGTCATTGCTAAAGCACCATTAATAATTGCTTGTGCTATATCTAATCTTTTCTTTTTTTCAAATGCTTTTCTTTGTATCTTTTCAACCCCCTCTTCATATTGCTCTTCAGTTATTAGTCCTGCATCTTTTTGCTCTTCAAGTTTTTTAGTTTCTCTTTCTGTACGTTTATTCAAATTATCAGACATAATTGTAAATATAGCATCTGAAGCAGCCTTCATTATTTCAAGTCGTTGTTGTGACTTTTCTATTTTGTCTTGTAATTCTTTTTCATCTAATTCTTTTTGTGTTTCATATTCAACACGCATTTGTTCCATGATTAAATCATGCTTCCTTTTTTCTAATTCTTCTTTTTGCTGAATAGATAAACTTTCATCTTCTAGTAAATTGTCTAATAAATCTATCTTAAATTCTAATAATTTTTTTGCTTGGTCTTTCTCTGTTTCTGTACCATTATAAACATCTTCTAGTAAACTATCCCAATAATCATCAGAAACTTCTTCTAAAAATTTTGTAGTGTCTGAAAAATCTTGTTTTTTTCTTTCTTCTTCTTCTTTTTCTATATCAGCAAGTCTTTTTATTTCATCTTCTTTAATTTGGATTTTTAGATCTAATATTTCTTTATCTATCTCAATAGTATCATCTTTATGCTTAATAAGAATGTTTTTCAATCTTTGTTTATGTTGAAACTCAAGAACCTCTAAAGAAGAATTTAATTGTTCTTTTGATATTTCATCATTAAGAAAAGCATTTTTTTGGTCTAATACCTTTTGTGCATATTTTTCTTCTTCTAACTTTTTTTCATCATCAAATTCTTTTTTCAAATTATTTGCTCTTATTTGAGCATTATTTGCTTGTATTCTAATTAGTTTATCTTCTAACTCTATTAATTCTTTTTTTTGTTTTTTTATATCTTTATTAATTTTTTTATCGCTTTCGCCATTTTTTCTTATTTTATCTGCTATTATTTCATTTTGTTTTATAGTAGTTCTCCAGTTCTTTGTAGCCTCTTTATGTAGCGCTTCATCTATTTTTCCTTGTTTTAGTGTAGTTGCTAATTTTTTAGTATTAAACTCATCAAATTCTTCTTGCCTTCTAGTTTGTTCTTCTAATTTGTCCAGCAATTTATCTTGACTGTCCGTTAATTCATCAGTAGCACTTGCAGCAAATAAATATTTTTCTGCTAGAGTAGTTAAAAATACAACTAAAAGTCCAATACCTGTACTTGATATCAGTCTTTTAATTCCAAGACTAGCAAGTGCAGTTGCTGTAGTAAATCCCTTCAAAGCACCTCTTGTTAAAACTAATGCCCTCATGTAAGCCCCTTGAGCAGTTGTAGCCCCAAAAGTCATCGCTGTAAAAAACTTATAGGATTTTGCTGCTGCAAAAACTGCTACTCTTAGTCTTACTATCCATTTAACAACTTTTACTATATTTCTAACACTATTAGCAATTTGTTCTGAATTTTCTGTAAGTTTATTTGTCCATTCTGCTAGATTATCTATTATATCTTTTAATCCTGAACCTAAATTATCTGTAAGTTTAATGGCAAGTCCTTGTGTTGCAGATGTCAATCTTAAAAATGCACCCTCAAGTGTATCTCCAATTATACTTGCTGCTTTCTTAGCAGCATCTTCGGCATTTCTTAATTCTTCTTTTAATTTCTCAACTCTTTTAGCACCTTTAACCATAACGCTAAATGCAGCGACCTGTCTAATATTAACAAGACCATCTAATGTTTCATCACTTGCTTCTCCTAAATCGGCTAATGCTCTTGATAGATCAACTGAACTATTTACTGTATATCCTAAAAACTTAGATAAGTCAGATGAAGAATCTTTCATTTTTAAGAATATATTTCTTAATGATGTACCTGCAATAGATGCTTCAATACCTGCATCTGTTAAAGTACCCATAATAGCAGTAGTATCTTCTAATGGTATATTCATACCTGCTGCGATTGGTGCTACTTTTGTCATAGATGTTTGAAACTTTTCTATGTCTAATGCAGATGAATTAAATGCTAGAGTCATGACATCGACTACTCTTGTAGTTTCACTAGCATCTAAATTAAAACCTCTAACTGCAGCACCTGCTACTGTTGCTGCTCTTGCTAAATCACTTCCAGTTGCTGTTGCTAGTAATAATGTTGCTTCCTGAGCATTTAATATTTCTTTAGTTGTAAAACCTAATTTACTAAAGTTAGTTTGTAGTTCTGCTACCTGTGTGGCTGTAAAAAATGTTGTTCTACCTAAATCTTGAGCAGTTTCAGAAAGTTTTTTAAATTGACTTTCATTTGCACCAGAAATTGCTTTAACTTTAGCCATTTGAAACTCAAAATCTCTAAATGTTTTTATTGCATTACCTATAGTCTGAGTTACCTTATTAAATATTACACCAGCAGCAAGATAACTAGCAGCCATTTTTTTAAACTGTTTACTAAGATCACCAGCACTTTTAGTGGCAGTTTTAGTTCTTCCTTCTAATTTTTTTAAATCTTTATCACCTTGTACGACTACCTGTACTACTATCTTTTCTGTATTTGTTGCCATATATATTATATATTAAAATGCTCTTTGAACATTTGTTTTTGGATTATTTTTTTTAATTTGGTCTGCTATCATATTAGCCACATCTACACCGATAGATGGTGCTAACTTACTCGCTACTTCTTTCTTGTATTTATTTGCTACATATCCTGCAAAGTTTGTTCTTCTTAAATTATTACCTTCTGTCCAGTAAACATAAGGCTTACCATAGAAACCTTGTAACTTTTTAAATATAGGCTCTGCAGAACTCATTTGAAGTCCTTTTGCTCTTACCCATTTTACTATTGCACTAAAGTTAGGTTTCTTAGCAAATTTAGGATTGTTAACTGCTTTCCAATAATCTACTGATGAGGTTATATTTAGTACACTCATACCCCTCTTTATAACATTATACTTTAATCCTCTGCTTAATCTACCAGTAGCATTATGCTTTTGTGCTTTTAANTCATCTTGCAGTTTNACTCTAAGCAATCCACCAACCTCTCTTAATGTTATATTTGTATGTTTAAATTCAATCATTATGTATTAAATGTTGGATTATCTAAGTTTCTTCTTAATACCTTATGACTATTACCCCATCTATCTTCAGCATATATTGGAGTTAAATAATCTTGCTTCTCTTTTATAGATATATTAGTTATTGTTGCATCTGTAGATGAGGTTGCAGTNGTTTGAAAATATATTACGATAACATCTCTACCACTACCTGCTGTAAATAATGATGTAACTAATCCTACATGACTTCTAATAACTGGATAAGTAATAGAAGCAGTTGATGTTAAAATAAAAGTGTCTTCAAATGGAGTGTATGTATTTACAGTTACAGTACCTGTATTTGGGTTTATAGGAGTTCGTAATTCTATTTGATACTCTACACCTTTTATTAATTCTAATTTTTGATACATACCACTATGAGATGGTTTACCTGCATTTCCATTAGCATTAAAAGTGTAATAACCACTACCACTTGTTGGTGCTACTGCAGCGTTTAAATTAATACCTGCATCGCTATGATACCTCATCCATTGACCTGCAGTTGTATTAGGTGCGTTTACTAAAGCATCTACAGCACCATCTTCTACATCATTTGTTGTGTAGTCAGGATCAGAATTTAATTGATTGCCATAAGCAAAAGCATCACCCCAATTCATAAACTCTCCATTAAAAGTAGTTGTTGTAGCAAATACTTCTAAACCACTTTGATTTGCTATTCCATTACCTGTTATCTGTTGTTCTCTAGCCATAATTAAATACCATTATTTTGATTATCTGTACCAATTTTACTTATAGGTGAATTGCCCCATGAACTATCATTCCCTGTACTACCTGATGAAGAACCAAATGTAGGAATACTAGCAGCAGAGTCACCAACTTCAATCCATTCAATTAATTCTACTTTAGTTGTATTATTGTTATTAGGCATATAATCACTTACTTTATTTAACCTCCAGTATACCCCATCTAAATATATTAATTTTCTTAAGTTTAAGTTTATTATATCTGTAATTTTTAAATCGAAATAAGCAGTTCTAACTCTAGGACTTCTTTTAAATTGCTCAAACATATTTTTGTAATATTCTTCATACAATCCTTTTCCTGCTACAGGAGGGTCTGTATATTCACCTGTACTGTCATCATAATCTCTATGCCATACATTACCATAAGATAATATTGGACTTGTCAAACTATCTCTATTTATAGATGTCGCTTGTGGATATATATTTGATAAGTTACCACTACCTGACGCATCAGCAGTTATGTTTTGATAAGTGATAGTCCAAGTTTGTGCTATTGCTGTCTTTTCTCCAACTTGTGAGGCAGGAGAATATTTATTCCAATATAAAAGTCTAGGTGAAAACTCAAAACACTTTGGTGGTCTTGCTTCATCATTTGCACTTGTTATTTTATCATCCTCTTTTTCTTGCCATAGACATCCTGAAAATGGATTGTCTTTTGTTCCTACCCCAGTAGTGTCTTGGTCTTTTGCGTTAAATGTTCCTGCAAAGAAAGGATTTTCAAAAATACTCTCTCCTCTTTCAAAGTTACTTCCTAAATCTTCTTGATATGGGTATTCATCTTCTATACCTTTAAAATATTCTATTGCTCTGTATTGTACTGTAGCATCTTTGTCATCTGTTTTATATTTAAAGATAAAATTGTTTTTTAAATTAGTTTTCATCCATTTATCGTTAACCTCCTTACTTCTGTCTAACTTGTATGTCCAGTCTAAAGCATTTGCATAAGAATCGTAAAAACTATTAAAAGGCTCTATTTCTACTATTTTACTTGTTTCATTAGTTGTAATTTTTAAATTAAAAGCATGAGCAATACCCTTAATAAAATCTATTTGTTTGTAATCTTTACTGATAACATTATTCAAATTGTATGTCTGACCATATTCTACATAGTTTGGTGCAAAAGCAACATCAAAAGCAGATGACCCTGATGTTTTCCAAAATATATTTAATGAAAAGTTTTGTATTGAACTCAAAGCATTTAATTTCATTCCTCTAGATAATTTTATCTGGTCGCCTTCATTTAAGTAAACACCTTCCAAAACTAAATCATCTATATTTATGTATTCTGTAAAACTTGGATTATTTTCATCTACACCTTGACTTCCTGATTCTGTCAAAGGCTCAAAACCATGTTTTAATTGACCGACAATATTCCAACTTGTCTGACCTACAGTTTTAACTTCAACATTTATAGCAGCAGTTACAAAAAAAACTTTTTGGTCTTGTGTACCACCTTTATAAAGTCTAGCAACTTTTGCTTGTAATCCTCTTATTCTTAAATCATAATAACCATATTCTCCTATTGTTATAATATCACCACTTAATCTTGAATTTTCATCTAAATTAACTTTTAAGTTTTTATCTGGTGCAGAAGTATTTAATGACAAATCAGCCCTTCCTGCCCCTGTATAAAAATAATTATTATCTGCTACTGCTACATAATCAAGATTATCTTCACTTATATTATTAATTACAAATCTTGTAATTCCATTATCAGTTATTTCTGGTAAAATTTCAGTACCTGTCAAAGGCACTCTAGGTGCTACAAGTGTAGTTTCATCTAAAAATTCTGTTTCTACTGCATACTCATCATATCTATCATTTGGATTGTTATAATTAAAATTAGGAAGTAACCATACTAACTTTTTAAACATATCTGTGTCCATAAAAGTAGAACTTATAGTATATCCTACTTTCTTAAATATCTTTTCTAAAGTTGTTTTTACAAATAGTGCTGGTCGCCAATCTGGAGATGGTTTAGGAGTTCCATAAGAAAGCCCATTGTTAAAATAACCATAATAACCTATTGTACTTGCTGAACCTGTTCCTAAAGCATCATATTTAGTATCTAATAGTTGTATGTATGGTTCTTGAACAGAAAAATTAAAATCGCCATAAGATGTTATTGGATATACTATTGGAGATGTAGATGAATCACTATGATCATCACTCCAAGTAGCCATAATCTCTGGCTTTTTATAAACCAAATTATCGCCATAAGTTTCCCAATCAATAGTATTCATATACTGATTGTCTAAAGAAAATGCCCATCCTAAATTGTTGCCATAAAAAACACAGTTATAAAAAGAAACTTTCTCACCATAACCTCCAACTCCAGTAACTTTTATTGTACCTACTGTAGAGTAAAGTTCATCTACAAGAATCTGACAAGGCATATTTTCAGTAGCACTATTAACATTCTCTCCTGTTGTAACATCAAACTTTAATATATTAGCAGTATATAAATTTCTTAATAACTGATTATTATTTTTAGTTGCAGGAACTTTAAATGTTTTACTGTAATCACCACTTGTTGCAGTTATATCTTTTATATCTGATATTTGAAAAGAAAGTGCTAATGGGAAGTCAGAATGGTCTGTAACATCTAACTCTCCAACTATGCTTTTAGTCCAATCAATATTTGAACTTCCATCATAAACGTAATCTAAAATATTAATTTTTACTGACATTTATTAGTTTCTTTGAGTTATTACTTTATGTGCTAATGTATATTCTATATTAAACTTAACTAAACCATTTTCTTGATTAACAGTTTCAATATCACTATTTGTTATGATAACTGGTATATACTCTTTGTCTGATGGTCTTAGGTATGGATTTCTAGTATTCCCCATCTCTGTAGCATCTGTGTCCATCTCTATCCATACGTTTGGAGATAACATTATCTCTTCTAACCACTTTGCAACATCTTTATTTAAAGGCTCTGTATATACGCTTTGTGTTCTTTCTGCGTTTACATTAGTTACTTCTCTACCACCTTTATATATATCACCACCTCTCATTGTATCTGAATGATAACTTGTATCAGCAACACCATCACCTGCCGAATCTTTATTCCCTTGATACCAAGTTCTATCACCACTTTTTCTCTCAATAACATCTCTACCTATTGTTAATCCTTCTACAATATCTCTTTTGGCAGTATAACTATCTGTTCCTCCCATAGAGTTTAACCAATGAAATCTAACAAACTCATAAGGTATCTTTTCTGGCTCTCTATCTATCTCATACCAATTACTTGAACTATGTATTTTAGATGTCCATGAAGAAGTTGCTTGAGAATAATAATGTCCTCTATAATAAAGTCTGTATCTATGTGTACTGCTATCTATTGGAGATATTGATGTCGAATAAGCAGTTATAGGCACACCTCCTGAAGAATCATTTTGTGGAACAAAAGCATTGTTATTTATAAATGCAGGACTCACATTTTGAACTAACATAGTATTTTGGTCATGTGCGAATAGAGTAGCACTTTGTGTAGCAAGGTTTTTAGTGAAATCTACTAATACAAATTCGTTTTGTGATGTTCCATCTGCTGTAAAAGTTTCTCCATATATTTCTATTAAGTTATAAAAATCACTAGGGTCATTGCCATTATAAGACCTTCGGACATACCATTGTAACCATTCTGCCGATTCATCCATTCTTACTTTTTTATTGTAAGCAACATTATTTGCAACATCATTATAATACCAATTCGGACATCTAGTAAGGAATCTTTTTGTTTCTGAAGAAGATGGGCTAAAAATATCACACATAAATGCATCAGTATAATACAGACTATCTCTTTCAAATTGATTTACTGAATTAATAACTGTTAATGTGGTTGAGGTTAGCGTTTCACTTGAAGAAATGATTGCACCATCACCATTAATAACTTCAAAAGTAGCGACAACTTTTACCCTTCTATATGTGCCATTCTTTGAAACATTATAATTGCTTACTACATCACCAACTTGACTTGTATTTCCTAAAACATTATCTTGCATAGTAAGTCCACCATTCATACCTCCATATTTATTACTCTGCCATGTGCCTTTGTTTATAGGGCATAAACTATAAGATAATTCATCAGAAACTAATTGACTTATATCTATTGTAAATCTTTGATTGTCTGCTACTGTGTCATCAGTATATTTTTTGTTTGCTATATCTCTAGATTTTTTTATAACACCTATCTCTGTCCAGTTTGTATCATCAACAGAAGTAGAAACTGTAAAGATAACATTTATTAAATCACCATTTGGACTTGACCAATTATCCTTACTAGGTACAGTAGCCTCAGTTAATCCTGATTTTACCCATTGTACTTGATACCTTAAGGGGTCGTTTGCACTTTTTAAATAATTTGTCCTATAATCAAAAAAAGAACCTTTCATGTTTGTAGAATCTCCAACTGGTTGAAATCCCCAATAAGCATCTCCTAATATATTTGCCATATCTTAATATATTTTATATTTTAAATTTAAGTAACCTTTAACATCAGCAATTTCAGCAGTAGTTAATTGTCTATTAAATATTATTAATTCGTTAAACTCACCTTGCATATCGTGAGATGTGTAGTATTTACCAATATCAAAACTAGCAGTATTGAAAGTTAATTCATGGTCAAAATTACTATTAGTATCAATACTGTCAAAACTTCCTAAAGCATCATAATACTCTAAATGTAATCTTTTGTTATGAAAGTGCATAATACCAATATGATAATCTCCATGAGCATCATCAGTTGTTGATACTGATAAATCATAAGTACCATCATTTACTCTTACATTATACTTCCCATTAGTATCAATACCCATTTGCATCTGACCTCTGACTGCTCTATAACCAAAAACAGAACTGTCAGAATCTTTAGTTATCTTACTTACTTCAAAAATAGTAAAGTCATGAACTAAAGGTAAATTAGATAAAGATGTTAAAGCATCGTTAGTGCCATCAAAAGAAATATATGATTTGTCATTAGACCCATCAAATCCATTCCATAATGGTTGATTTGCTACAGTTGCCTGTGCAACATTATTTGTAGATGCTCTATCTCCTAATAAACTTACTCTCTTAGTAGGTATATCAAATGTAGCATTACTATCTGCACTTAGCCATACTAATAAATCAGAATAGTCTGATGGAAAGTTAGATGTTGGTCTGAAACACTTAGTAAACCCACTCATAGTAAATACAAGTTTGATTTGTACTAATTTATCGTTTGCCACATCTTTTACTCTCTCTATCTCTATACTTTCATCATTTAAGTACACCTCAACTGTTACATCTTGATAGTTTTTAAGAACAAAGTCCATCCACTCGTTAGCCAAGTCTTGTAAGTTATCCCATCTCTTTTGTAGTTTCACTACTGATTGTGCTGCTTGAGTATATAGGTTGTAAAAGTTTATTTCAAATTCATACTCCTCTCTACCACTATATATCTCAGGCATTGTAGATGTTGGTGGTTGAATCAGCATTAATGGGTACTGCGTGTCATGATCTTGGTTAACTTCTCCTTCATATCCAAATTTCACATCACCATAGACCCATTTGCTCTCAAATACCTCTACTATGTCTGTTAATCTTGTTATTGCCATTATTACAATGTTATATTATTTTTATTATGTATTTTCTCCTGAACAGCAATTTCATAGTCGTTTTTTGCAGTATTCCAACTCAAATATGTCAATACCTTGTATAAATCTGTTTTCTTCACGCTATCTACATCATTTNNNCCATNCANTCTAAAAATACCCTTCTCTGCTACCATATACAAACTATTCAACCAGCCATAAGGCTTTATGAACTTGTTGTAGATTCCAACTGTAGAAACTTTATTTTTTCCACTTCCACCTCCTCTTCGGTTTTCCCCAAAAACATTTGGAAAGTCCGAGTTAATTTTACGCTTTGCATTGTCAAAAAAAAACTGAACTCCCACACGATGTCCATTTTTAATTGCTTAAATTTCTCTGTTTTAGATGCTATTACATCATCATCGTACTCTTCATCTACTCTCCGACACAGAATTGCCATTTGTTCTGGTAAAACATCAAATCTACCATGCTTCATTATCTTTATTGTACTATCTAGGTGAGTTGACTCTATATAATCACCAAATGTGTTCCTTTTTAGAAATTCTTTAGGAAATAGGTACTCTTCATCATCTAATACAAATCTATCTCTACCTTGTGGCTTATATTCCTCTAAAGCACCAGAAAAAGCAGTTATCGCAGCATTTACACTATCAACATCAAGTTTTTCCATCTGACTTTGATTTAATCCAGTCAAATACACAAATATATCTCTATTCATCTTAAGTACCTCTACTTCTGAGTGATCTTCATCAATTATGTTGCCTTCTTCATCTCTTTTGCTATACTGATTGATTATTGAGTATAATCCACACCAATATTCAAGTGTCATGTCCTTCCACTCTGTTGGTATCTCGTAACTGTCGTTTTGTATTTTAATTTCTATCATTTTATTAGTTTTGATTTACTTTAATTTTATCTATCTCTTCATAGATTTGTTTCTTCTCACTCTCATCAATAAGAATATCTGCTAGTTCACTTGTTGTGTTTTCGCAAGAAATACCAATCTTCTCTAAAGCATCTTTCATATCCTCATCATTTTCTCCATCTTTAAGTGCAGTCAAGAATCCTATAGCAGTATAAAATATCATGTTAGGTATTAGAAAAACAAACTCTGCGACTACTCCATTATCAGTATCAACTTTATCTACCATAGTTTTATGAAAATTATTAGAATATAGAAATATAGAGTTTACTATATGTAAGAAATCTTGATACTTGCCACCATCTACATCTTCAGTAGCAAAATACATGAATTTCTTTATAGTTTTTAGATGACTTTCAACAATTTTTTCGTGCTGGTCATTTAAGTAAAGTATTTCTGTATCTTTCATAATTTTTTGATAATTTTTTTGTAATCAATCAAAACTAGACAAAAATATACATATAGTGTGAAATATTTTCACAATTTTTAAACAAACTNAAAAATTAACTGAAATAGACTACTTTCCCTGTNCTACTCCCCCAAATTTCCTTATTAACTGCCATAACAAGGCAGTCAACCATATCATCATGTTTTGCTGCTGGAAATTTAGTTAATTGGTCTAAAAATTCTTCATTCCACTTTCCATTTAGTAAACTAACTCTACCACTCTCAAGTGAGGCACTAATATCACTAACTCTTGCTACTTTGTCTTTTGTTGGTGGTTTGTCTTCTTTTACGTTAAGTCCAGTTTCTCTAACTAATGTTTGCACAATAGATTTACCAGATGCTTTTGGCTCTACATATATTCTGCTTTTGTTAGTATATCCATTTTTTTGTACCCACTCTGGAATGAATTTTACAAGTTCTGGAAATTCTTTTCTAACATTAACACAATCTACTATCTGCCATTTGTTTTCTGTGTAGGTATATGCTAATAATGCTGAGGGGTCATTCTTTTGATTTGCAGTATATGCAGGATCAATAATGAAATTTACTATTGCTTCATCTTTTCTGAATCTATCTATCCTAAACCAATCTCTATGTATCATCCCACTATCAAGTGGTGTAGGAGTTTGTTGTAGTTGTCCAGCATAGCCATAAGTACCTAAAGCGTTTTTATAGTCATCTAGCACCTTCTGACTAAATCTATCTTCCCAAAACAAGCCAGTATCTTTATTATAGAACTTTTCTAGTGATTTTGGTTTTATATTGCCATCTGTGTTTGTTGCAGGAATACATATATGCTTATAGTTAAGTCTAGTTTCTCTATCTAACAAGAATCCACTTAAATCATCTTCGTGTACTCTTTGCATAATAATAATCCTAACTCCAATGTCTGCTTGATTGAGTCTAGAGTAGAATGTAGTCCTATACCACTCGTTTGCATTATCTCTCTCTGTTGCTGAGTTTGCCATTTGTGGTGATAGGGGGTCATCTACTATTAGGAAGTCTCCACCTTGTCCAGTAACAGTACCACCAACAGATGTTGCTCTTCGCATACCAATATGATTATTCTCGTATCTCTCTTTTAGGTTTTGGTCTTTCTTAATGTGAAATACATCTTCCCATCTTTTCTTAAACCAATCACTAAATATTATATCTCTACTTTTAGTTGCTAGTTCAATAGATAGTGTTGCAGAGTATGAAGAAGTAATGAATCTTAGTTTAGGAGATTTTATCCAAGCCCATACTGGAAACATAACAGTTACTATAAGTGACTTCGTACTTCTAAAGGGTACGTTAATAATTATGTCTTTGGTTTTTGGCTCTTGTCTTATTATTCTCTCACATTCTTCTTGTAGAGTATCGCATATATATTTATGATGCCAATTAGTAGATAGAGGTACTGCTGGTTCTACTACTATCCAAGCAGCCTTAAAAAACTCATAGAAACTCATTTCACAAAGTTTCTTTTCAAGTGCGAACTTTAATAATTTTTTATTCTTCATATATAAATTAAAAAAGAGTTTTTATTTTATTATTTAATTCTATCTTCCACAAATTAATATCATTACTTGCTTTAAATCCTACATGATTTATCTTTCCTTTTTCCCAAGTGCCATATTTTTCAAATCCTAAATTTTTCCAGAACTTATTACTTTCTAAATCAGTTCTACATCTTAATGTAAATCCTATTCTGGCAAACTCTTCGCAAAATTGCCTACAAACATCTAGCAATGCAGTTCCATAGTGCAATCTTCTAGCATCATTTCTAACTGCTATTTGTTGTATTTTAGCATATTTATAACTACCCCTAGCAGGAGTTATTAGAACATATCCAACTGCATCTGCGTTTGCTTCGCATATTAAAACAACAAAATTTCTTTTACCTCCCCATACATAATCTTCCCATACTGTCTTTTGTATAAACCCAACAGCATTGCTATTTTCTTTTTGTAGTTTGTCAACTAACAACATATCTTTAATAGTGCTAGTTCTAACTGTAATGTCTTTTACTTTATCATCATACAAAATATTTATAATTCCTGTACTGCAGTCAAACTTTCCTAATTTCATTGTTTGTGTTTTTAGTGTTTTTATTCTTCATCTACCTCAGCGTAGTCTATATCATCTGCATCTTCAAGTCCTCTGATTTGATTTTTAATATCATCAAGAGTAGCACCTTCATTTAAGTTGATTTCTATTTTAGTATCTGTATCTTTCTTTATTTCTGTTGATGATAGTTTAGGCATAGCGTAGTTCATTAGTTTTGCTATTGCATCTATGTAGGCTCTAGGGTCTTCTTCAAATAATATATCTAATGCCATCTTTATCTTTACTGGTTGTCCCTCTAGTGCATAAGCAAGAGATTTCCTAGTCATCTTAGCAACTCTTCTAACCTCATTACTTTTAGGTAACAAAACCTTATCAGTCTTATTATAGTTCTCATCTATCTTGCCAATAGAGTGTCCTCTCTTTTTCATTGCCTCTCCACCTAACTTCTTTTCTTCACTCATTTTGCCAAAATACAAAAATAGTTTTAATACACATTAACAATTATTATATAAAATTGAACATCAGTTTGTTAACATTTTCCTAAATTGTATAATAATTATGCAAAACTTTATTTTTAAAACACTAACTTCGTGCCTCTTATAAGAGTATATCACTTATAGCAACTACTTATAATCGCCACATCCTATAGTAAACATCATTGCTCATATCGCAAAGTATATACCAACCCTTTACATAGATGTTTAATCATAACATACCTTTTATAAAATTGAACTTTGGTTTTGTGTGTGTGCGTTTAGGTGGCAATAAGCCCCTCTCGGTTTACGTTTACGGAATTTAAAAACCACCTTTAACAACTAAGTAACATTAAGTAACTAATAAAAGTAATATTAAGTAACTATTAACTAAAAACTGTTTAAAGTTTGTTAAATATTCTTTTTTTTTGGTCTGTAATTGGATAAGTAAAGAAAAAAATTCAACAATACAACAATAACAAACCACT
>JGI26115J46592_1000095_pt1 | contig 22048 bp, 16 predicted proteins | sample AOAMet1_07_M0_10_2_FD_46592 | JGI IMG/M metagenome (IMG submission 46592)
ATCGAAGAACAAGAATTTTATTTTGAAATTCTTCCCATTGAGCAAGTTTTTCTTCCTGAAACATTTACCTACGGTGAGATTTATCAAATNGAATACAATTATTACAAGCCCACAACTTGTTATGCTTTTAATGAACTCTATTATTTGATTGAAGGTGACTTTAGAACTGTTGCTGTAATCAATAGTGTTTTTGAAGAAAATGATGGTCTTATCTGTGAACCATTAAACGAAGAGCTTGAATGGCGTGTTTTTAATTTTGAGTGTACAAAAAACTTTGGATCTTATATTTTTCAATTTTGGCAAGGTCAAGATAGTAATGGAAATGACACTTACTTAACGTACGAAGTTCCTGTTGAATAAAATGAATTAATTAAAATCAGTTGAAAATATTGAGTTTAGATCAACTCATACAAAAATGTAAGCAAAATGACACTAAAGCACAAAGTGAACTTTACAAACTCTACTCGAGTAAATTGTTTGCACTTTGTCTGAAGTATTGCAGAAGCCGTGCAGAAGCCGAAGACAATCTGCAAGACTCATTTGTGACTATTTTTAAAAAAATATCACAATATAAACATAAAGGTTCATTTGAAGGATGGTTAAAACGAATAACGATAAACACAGCGCTTCAGAGGTATCGAAACAAGGGTATTTATGAAATAATAAATGAAGAACACATTGAAGACACTAGTATAGACATTGATAATGATGAAGTGAGTATAGATTTTTTATTGACTATTATTCAAAAACTACCAGACAGGTATCGAATGGTATTCAACTTATATGCTTTAGATGGATACTCACACAAAGAAATCGCAGCAATGTTAGACATAACAACTGGAACGACCAAATCAAACTTAGCAAGAGCAAGAATGATTTTAAAAGATAAAATAATAACCTATAAAGCGCGTCTAAATTCGCAACTATTATAATGAGTGACAAGAAACATATCGACAGATTATTTCAAGAAAAGCTCAAAGATTTTGAGCAATCTCCAGATGATTTTGTTTGGAAAAATATTAAAAGTAAAGTGCATTTGGACAATAAAAAGGAAAGAAAACTTTTCCCTTTCTGGTTTAGGCTAACAGCGGTTGCAGCTGTTCTACTTCTATTCCTAGGGTTAGGTGGATACATTTTCAATAAATCTAATCGTGTGCCAAATAAACAAGTATCTGTTGAGTCTAATAATACTGGAGTAAATGATGTGATTCAAAACACTGAAAAAATAATTCCACAAGACTCTGATTTATCAAAAAAATCTTCAGAAAACGAAGTGTCTAAATTAACAACAACTCACCACAATAATAAACAACAACTCAATACTATCAACAAAACTCCTTCGCCGGAAAAAAACAACACCATCGAGACACAATTGTATCAAGACCCTTCTGCCCTTGTTGTAGAACAATCCAATGTCTCAACAGATAATAACGATGGAATTAAAGATAGGTTAACCTATGCGACCGAGGAGAATTCAACGATTAAAAATGAAATTAATACAGGCGACACAAAATCAAAAGAACTCTTTAACAATTCTTCACAAAAAGTTGTTAGTGAAACCAATAATTCTGATGTTTTAAATAATTCTATAGACACTCCCTCAGAAACAGACAATCCACTAATAGATCTCAACGAAGTAACTGACGAAGCTATTGTAGAAAACAACTTAGAGGAAGAAGATTCGGAAGACAAAGAAAAAGAAAGAGATTTTAAATCGTTGGAAAATTGCTCCAAGTATCGCCCCTGTATATTTCAACACCTTGGGTACAGGATCCTCAATTCACGAACAATTCAATAAAAACGCAAAAACAGGCGATGTCAATATAAGTTATGGCGTTCGCGGCAGCTATGCGTTAAATACGAAATTAAGTATTCGTTCTGGTGTGAGCAGAGTGACTTTGGGTTATAGTACAGATGACGTTTTTGTTCTAAATAATGTTACTGCAACTCCAGCGGATGACAGGTTTCTTTTAAGAAATGTAGCCTTAAAAGAAGAAAGTAAAGATATTTCTTTTATCAGTGTAGAGGAATTTAATTTTGCTCAAATTCCTTCTGTCATTTCAAATCAAATCATAGGAAGCATTGACCAAAAATTGGGCTTTATTGAAATACCTGTAGAGCTAGAATATGAGCTATCACGCGAAAAATTAGGACTTAGAGTTCTTGGAGGTTTTAGCGCCTTATTCTTAAACGAAAACGAGGTCTATTCTTCCCTCAATGGAGAAACATTATTAATCGGGAGAGCAACAAATATTAATAAAACAAGTTTCACTGCAAATTTTGGAGTGGGTATGGATTTTAGATTATCAGAAAAAATAAAATTAAATCTTGAGCCCACCTTTAAATACCAAATAAATACCTTTAACAATACCTCAGGAGAATTTAAGCCCTATTTTATTGGAATTTATTCTGGCTTCAGTTACAAATTTTAAGCTAGCATAGTGAGTTCTCATTAGACTATGTAATCTTCTTCATAAACCCCTTTTCGTTAACATTTTAAATACACAACCTCAGTTTACTGTGCCAAAAGAGATTTAAAAATGATATCATAAGCAGTTTTATTCAATTCTCTTGTGTCTCCGTTATTCAAATGTCCTGTTTTTAGAAATTTATGAATTCCAACTCTTAATGTCCCTGGTCCCCCGCTAAAAAAAGAATAGGAAAACCTCTTTTTATTATCATAAAAGGTTATTGGGACTACATCAATATTATGATTGATTGCTAACCTAAAAGCACCGTCCTTGAAAGTTGACAAGGTAACCTCTTCTTCAGGGACCAAGCCCTCAGGGAATATACAAATACTCAATCCTGACTGCAAACGCTTTTGAGCACGTAAAAAAACGGCCTGTCTGCTCTTTGGACTGCTCCTGTCAACAAGAATACATGTTTTTCGATAAAAATATCCAAACAACGGTATTTTAGCCAACTCTTTCTTACCGACAAACACAAAGGGATGATTTTTAACAGCAACTAACATCAACATGATATCTATCATAGAAGTATGATTTGCAATAAACATGTAACTTTTGTGTTCCTCAAGTGACTCGAATCTATCTATTTTCCAATTAAAGCCCATTCCTACTAATATCGTTTTTGACCAAATACGAGCCAGACGAAAAAAAAGAGGATACCATTTTTCTTTTGTGATAGAAACAAGTAACAGGGGTAGTAGCACCAAAATTGGTATGATTACCAAAACATAAAACCAAACCCGATAAAGAATCCAAAAAGGATATTTAAAAATATTCATTATGTCAAAACTACTAAAATAATTGAGCTATTGGGTCAAAAAAATTACCTTTGCTTTAATTTTCACAATAAAACGAAATGGCAAGAATACTGACTGGAGTTCAAAGCACAGGAACACCTCATTTAGGAAATCTTTTAGGGGCGATTATTCCTGCGATTAAAATGAGTAATGACGTAGACAATGAATCTTTTTTATTTATTGCTGATATGCATTCTTTAACTCAAATAAAAAATGCTGAAACATTAAAACATAATACTTACTCAACCGCAGCTGCGTGGTTAGCTTGTGGATTAAATATTGATAACACTGTTTTTTATCGTCAAAGTGATNTTCCGCAAGTCACAGAACTCGCTTGGTATTTGAGCTGTTTTTTTCCTTATCAACGCTTAACCTTGGCGCATAGTTTTAAGGATAAAGCTGATAGACTTGAAGATATTAATTCAGGGCTATTTACCTACCCTATGTTAATGGCAGCAGATATTTTATTGTACGATGCAAATATCATTCCTGTTGGCAAGGACCAGTTACAGCACATTGAAATGACCCGTGATGTCGCCTCACGCTTTCATGCTAAAATTGGCAAAACTTTTGTGATTCCAGAAGCAGAGATACAACACCAAACCATGTATGTCCCTGGAACCAATGGTGGCAAAATGAGTAAAAGTCAAAATAATATTATCAATTTATTTTTACCAGATAAACAATTACGAAAGCAGATCATGAGTATTGCTACAGATAGCACTCCGTTGGAAGACCCAAAAGATTGGAAAACTTGTAACTGCTTTGCTATTTTTACGCTAGTGGCAGACGAACAACAAATTGCCAAAATGAAAGACAATTACGAACGCGGAGGCTATGGTTATGGTCATGCTAAACAAGCTTTATTTGATCTCTTGAAAGATAAATTCTCGACAGAAAGAACACGCTACAATCATTACATGAATAACCTCAGTGAAATTGACGAAGCCTTAACTATTGGAGCAGAAAAAGCAAAAGTAGTTGCGGATACGGTTTTAAAAAGAGTCCGAACAAGAGTTGGGTACTAGTATAGCGTAAATTTAAATCGTAAATCACTAAATCTAACGTTGAAGATTACAGCAATTATTTCAACTGCTACATTATGAAAAAATCACTCTTTTCTACAATAATTACTTTACAGCTCTTTGTCTAAAGTCTCCTGTTAACATCATTTACAGTACTGATACATCATTTTGATAATTGGATTTAATTTAATAATTTTTTGTTTATAATTTGATTGTTTTCTAAACTTATAGCGGCGAAATAGACCCCTTTTGAAAATTGGAAATTAGCTGAAAAATTCATTTGATTTTCTGAGAGTTTAAAATGAACAACCTCTTTTCCTGAAACATCATAAATTTTTATCTCTCTTATATTACTTTGGGAATTTACATGTAACTCATTATTTATGATGTAAGCATTTGTATCATTCAAAGTAGCTTGATCTGTAGACAACAATTCGTTGGCATTAAATCTAAGTACAAATCGATTATCTAGTACCCCATCTTCTATTGTAAAAGAATATGGGCTTTGTTTTAAATCATGAAATACTTCAAGGAGTGTATCTTCAAGATAAATGTCTGTACTTTCATGAAGAACAATGCTTCCTTGTAACTTTTCAATAGCAATTTGATAAGAACCTGAAATTGGTGTCACCACACCAAGTGATACTTTATCTTCTGCCTCTAGTGGTAATGGAAAACCTTGAATTGACATTTTAGATTCCTCTAGGAGTGAATACAAACGTAATTCATTAAAACTATTCATATAAGCATCATATAATCGATCCCTTCCCTCAGTAGCACCATTAACAAATCCCACAAGTGTTGTGGCTGAATTATTGGATGCGTCAACCATACTTAGCCAAATAAGTTGTTTTTCATCGTTTCTACTCAATATTTGAGGGCTGAAAAATTCAGAATTATCATACACATCGCCACTATTATCAAAACGCATTGTATTACTAAATAAAATATCTCCTGCCGAACTTGCATCATCTACTTTAACGAAAAAGCTCTGACCCGCTGCAATGTTCCCATTAAAATTTGGAGGGTTTGAACCTGTACTATTAAATGTTATGTAGGAATCAGGATAATTATAAGAAAAATCGTCATAATAAGGGTCAGCAGCAGCATCAGATATAGCATTGGCACGACTCCAAATATAAACAGCACCTTCTAATTTATCATTTTCAGGAGCATTTAAAAAATCCTGTGCACTAATAGCAGAAGGGTAAGGGTTTCCGATTAAATTCCAATGCTTGTCAGCCACGTTCTGGTTTCCATTAATCGTTTTATGCACAGTTAAAAGTTGTCTACCATTATTGGGCTTCCCTGTAAAAGTTGATGTGAAATTTTCAGATGAAGGCACTCGGACAATATAACCCCTTCCTTTTTGCATTGCTCCTGTCGCCGCTATCCAATTACCTTCTGTCCCATTAGAATTCATAGTATTTGTATTCCAATAATATTTTGGCGTAGTCGATAAATTTTCAATGTCGAACTCTTCGACAGGTGAAGACCAATAAATATAGTCATACAAATTAATATCTGAAGCAAGACGTTCCATGACTATGTCGCCTACATTTTTATTCACATCAATATCCTTAGTTTGAACTAAACTTGCGCCATCGTAAATATTTAATTGTCCCGCCGGTTTCATGTTTCCTGTTGGAGTTCCCATATCGTCCAATTCTGGTTCTTCTGGATTTAGTACAATATCACCAAATAATTTTAAGGTTTTCTCATTAGATATGGTGACAAGACTGCCCGCTGCTATAACACAATCACACCCCTCAACATCCGCATTCATGATAGCAAATCCCTCTTGCCAAATAAGTCTTCTATCTTCGTCAGCAACTTCTGTTAATAAATTTCCTGGATTAGGTTCTCCTTGAGCAATAAAACCACTTGGAAAGTTCCATACCCTGCCATCCCATATGGCTGGTGTTCCCCCTTCCTCAATCGGTACCGTAACAATAGTAGTGCCATAAGAATTGCTTATTCTTACACGATACAGACCAAGATCAGATACACCAACATTATTTATGGTTATACTAGAGGTTGTACCTCCAGTTTGTTCTTGATTTAAATTAGTGTTAAACCTAAACCAATTAAATGTAAGTTCTTCGTTCGGATCTCCTGTAAATCCTCCATCAACTCCTGCTGTCACCTCGAATGTTACATCAATATTACTGGGAACCTCACAAATTGATCGAGGAGTTGGACGTGAAATAACCTCTGGAGATCTAATCTGAAATGTATCCCCATTGTAGGCTAAAAATGGTATGTCAGCTGTTCCTCCAGCACCAGCATTAATATTTTCAATTCTCTCTAAGCCAGAAAAAGAATCATCTCCCTCACTAATTCCAAAATCCTGTAATTTAAAAGCTATTAGTCTCATAGGGCGCTGCTGAGCACTGCCGTAAATACGTTCAATAGGCTCTGCTAAATCAAAACTAACTCCAGGATAAGTCACCCTATACTGATCGTTTTGCCAATGTGACAATGGAGGATTGTTTATGTCACTATTATTTATCCTTATACTAATTGGACGACCAATCACATTCCCCAAAGTATCTGTATAGTAATAAACATCGGTACCGCCCGCTTCGGCCATGTTTGGTATCAACAAATCTGGAACATCGTCTGATGCGCCACCAAACTCTCCATTTCCGCTAAAGAATTGAATCGAAGTAGATTGATTCAAATTATTGATTCCAGACCCAATATTGAGTCCATTTTTACCATCAATCAAAACATCAAACATTTTTAAGCCCCTAATTTCAGCAAATGCAGCCTCATAATTTGGGTCATCTGGATCTATATTATTTCTAAACTCCGTGGGACCCTCCAATTCTTTTCCATCCACAAATTCACCTGTAAAAATATGGTGCTGTGCTACGGTAGTGTTTTGAACACCGTTGGTAGAATATGCCTTAAATTTTGTTTGATCATATCGATTAGGGACAGGATTTCCAAAGTCGTCAACAATTTCGTTCCCTAAAAACATCTCTAACAACTCATTATTGGCTCCTGTAGCATAGACCACGCCATCATATTTAAATCCTAATAAATCGTGGTAATTATCAGGAATGATTGGGTTATCAGGTGTTTCAGAAACAGGTTGATTTGAATATGTTCCCCAAGAGGACCTCCATGCGATCGGTGCTTCTTCAAAATTACTAAAGGTCATAGAACCAATAGTTCCGTTAAAATCAGCAGTACCCGAAATTTCAGAACCTGCTATATTCCCATTAGATTTTCCAACAAAACCTCGATTTCCACCTGACCACTCTCTAAAGGTATCATATCCAAGATAATTAGCTCCAGCAATGACTGACGTACTAATTTCTGGAGTACCGTCATTGTCTTCATCCCACTGAAAAGTAAGCTCACCACTACCGTTTCGGGGGTCTAATGTCACCAAAATTCTCCCTCCCGAATTATTGGCAAAGGTTGACGCAGGTAAGACAAGTCTTGCACAGCCGTCAGGCCTCAAGCTCCTTCCGTCACCTCCTCTAGCTACAAATTCACCTGAACTATTAAATCCTATAAACATACCTCTTCCACGGCCTCCAGTTTCTACCAAAACTCCACTTGGCGTAGCGGGAAATTCGAGGTTAAAAAACTCCCACCTTCCAAAAGTTGTCGAATTAAAACTAGCCCCTCTTGTGAATTCATCGCCATCTGCATAGGTTTTAATACCGCCGTAATCAGTGTATATTTCTTCAATTCTATTATTCACTCTGATACGACTATTCTCGGTGTAAGGAGCAACAGCATGGATCATAGCGGTAGGAGCAATGTAAGTCACCAATAACGCTTCGTTAGCGATTTCAACAGGGGTTAAAGTTCCATTAATAGAAAGTTGTAATTGTCTTGAAATATCTTCTGACGCACTGTTAAAAGGATTTGAATTTAACGTGGTAGTACTTTTACCTATATCAAAAAACATCCTTGTACCGTCAGGGGCAATCTTCTTATTTTGAACATCCATTCCCCCACCGATAAAGCTTATAGAGTTTCTAGTAGTATCCGTAAAATCTGACCCTTCGATAGTCACAGTAACACCATCTGTGACTCTTGTTGGATAAACGCCTGTAATTGTTTGTGAATGAGCACTAAAGCTCATAAAAAACAACATGAAATAAATACAAAGATATGACGAACGTGAAAACAATAGGTTCTTAAAATTCACTGGGATGACATTTTTAGACAAATAAGTAAGCTAACTATTTGATTATAAGACAAGTTCAGTAATTTATTGATTGTACAGAAAAAATATAGATAAAGAACAATAAATATCGTCAAAAGGCAAGCTCAATATCCCCGTAACATATTATTTAATTAGTTCAAAATATTTCCCAGAAAGCGGCTTGATCAGGCCTTTTAATTCCATGTTCAACAATAGCGAAGACATTTTAAATATAGNCATTTGACACATGCGCGCTATATTATCAATTGAGTCCTTATCCTTGGCTAATAAGAAATTGTAAACGAGCTTCTCATCAGCATCTAAGTCGTGAGGGACAAGGCTGTTATTTTGTCGATGACGGGCTTGAAATTTCCAATTTAAAATATAGGGTATGTCCTCTGCCAACGAGAGCAAATGTGCTCTTTGGAATTTAATTAAATTATTACATCCAACACTTTGACTATCATTAATCCTGCCAGGAACTGCAAAAACTTCTCGATTATATGAGTTCGCAATATCTGCGGTTACCAAACTCCCTCCTCTCTCAGCAGATTCGATTATAATTGTAGCCTCACTAAGGCCAGCAATAATTCTATTTCGCTTCAAAAAGTTAGCTCTTTCAATTTTGTCAGTACTCCAGAAATCAGTAAAGAACCCACCGTTATTTTCAACAGCAGACATGTATTCCCGATGAGCATTAGGATAAATTTGATTTAGCCCATGGGCTAAACAACCAATTGTTTGTAAATGATGTTTTATTGCAAATTTTTGTGCAGTAATATCAGCTCCGTAAGCAAATCCTGACACTATGATAGGATTATAAGGTGATAACCTTTCAATAATAGCCTCACAATTAGCAACGCCTTGATTGGTGATTTTACGCGTACCAACAATACTTATTACAGGTTGCTTTTTAATGCTAATATTCCCTCTTTGAAAAAGAAGAATAGGTCCATCAATACACTGCCTCAAAAGTGCTGGATAATTATCGTTTTCAAAATAACACACTCGAATATGATTATTCTTAATAAACGTAAGTTCTTTTTCTGCCTGATGCAACAACGAGCCTTTATTCAAATAATTAATGGTATAAGATCCAATACCTGTTATCTTTAAAAGGTTTTTTTTAGACTCGTTCCAAACACCTTGTAATGACCCGCAATGAGCAATGAGTTTTTTAGCGGTAATATCTCCAATATTTGGTGTGCGTTGTAAAGCCAGTGCGAAAAGCAAATCTTCGTCTAACATGTAATTGTTTGATTATCAGTATAAAATAAAAAAAATTACTGTTAATAAATAGTCTNCGTGTTTTTTTTTCAGACAACAAAAATTTTTAACTTTGTTATGATGCACTTAGACACCTACATTAACGATTTACTTTACCGATATGAATGCGTGATAATTCCAGAATTTGGTGCCTTTCTCGCTCAAACAGTTTCAGCGAACCTCAATATTAAAAACCAGACATTTTATCCTCCCAAAAAAGTAATTTCATTTAATGAACAATTACAAAATAATGATGGCTTGTTAGTTGGCTATATTGCTGATGTTGAACGCATTTCTTTTGAACAAGCGTTAAAAAAAGTCAAAAAAGAAACAAAGCAATTTGAGTTACTATTAAATAAAGGTGAATCCATAACGCTCACAAATATTGGTGTTATTAATTTTAATAGTGAAAATAACATTAGTTTTGAACCAGCTGAAAGCGTGAACTTCTTAACAGCCTCATTTGGATTAGCACCAGCTACCTCCCCTTCGATTCAACGTACAAAACAAGAGAAAAAGGTTGAAACAATTGCGAATACTGCATCTACCACTACCATATCTGTTTTAAACAAAAAGACAACCTATCAAATTTACAAGAAATATGCTGCTATTATTATTGTTGCTCTTGGAATCATAGGGTATTTAGCTTCGGATTATCAATTAAATCAAATTGAGAAACAAAATCAAATTGCCCAAGAAACAGCAAATAAAGAAATTGATGCTAAAATTAATAAAGCTACCTTCATTATTGATAATCCATTGCCATCGATAACACTCACCGTTACTAAACAAAATGGTGATTTTCATATTGTTGCAGGTGCTTTTAGAATTAAAGAAAACTGCGACAAAAAATTAGAGCAACTTCAAAAATTAGGATATAATGCTCGAAAAATAGGTGCTAATAAATACGGCCTTCATCAAGTGGTCTACTCCAGTTACAATTCAAGAACAGAAGCTCAAAAAGAACTGTATAAAATAAGAGAAAGTCATAATCAAAACGCATGGCTTTTAGTTCAAAAACTAAAGTAATAATTACTTCTGTAATCATCAAAAGCAACTTACCTTTGCTTAAATTTATTTTAGATTTTTATGGCAATCAAACATCCCATTGACTCAAAAACTATAATGACTGACTTGGTATTACCAAGTGAGACAAACCCATTAAACAATCTTTTTGGGGGTGAATTATTAGCTCGGATGGATCGTGCAGCAAGTATCTCTGCTAGACGACACTCAAGGAGAATTGTGGTTACCGCATCTGTAAACCATGTTGCTTTTAATAAGTCAGTACCTTTAGGGAGTGTTGTCACAGTAGAAGCAAAGGTTTCTCGCGCTTTCAAAACTTCTATGGAAGTTTATATTGATGTTTGGATAGACGATCGTGAATCTGGTGAAAAAACAAAGGCAAATGAGGCAATTTATACTTTTGTAGCTGTGGATGATGCTGGGAATCCTGTCAAAATTCCATCCATAACCCCCCAAACAACCGAAGAACAAACTCGTTTTGAAGGGGCTCTTAGAAGAAAACAATTAAGTTTAGTGCTAGCAGGAAAGATGAATCCTCACGATGCAACTGAACTGAAGGCTTTGTTTTTAAAGTAAAACTATTTATGACGACCCTAATAATTTCAATTCTACAAAAACGTCATTTAATTTTCGGATTCTTTATTTAAATATCATGCATACGTGATACACTCTTTTTTTCATGTTCATGTCTTCAATCGTGACAAGCATAATACGGTTGAAGGGGTAAAAGACCACACTAATAACTTTTCCAACCCTGTTGATCGTAGTACTACATTTGATTGATCCAATGTGCAGGGTTCTGAGTATCTCCATTTTTAAAAATACTGAATTGAAGCATTGCCTCTCCCGTAGCTTTACTCGTTAATACCTCACCAATTACTTGTTTTGTTGTTACTTTTTGCCCCTTCTGAACTTGAATCTTAGAAAGGTTCTTATAAACAGTAAAATAATTTCCATGCTGAATAAGTATGGCATTGTTCCCGTTTTTTGGGATAAAAATAGAATGGATAACGCCATCAAATACTGCACGGACTTTTTCCCCTTGATTGGTGATAATTCTAACACCATTACTTTTTATCGGTACCGTTCTATCAATTGGAGATTTTTGAATACCGTACCTTACCTTCACTAATCCATATTTTACTGGCCATGGTAACTTTCCTTTGTTCGCTGTAAAACTTGCAGCAAGTTGCTTATCTTCTGGCGTTAGAACAAAGGTTTTAGAGCCTTTGGATTTACCCGCTTTCACATTAGAAGCAGCCATCGCATCACGAATGATTTTTGCTATTTGTCTATCAATCTTACTTATCTCTTGCTGTTTTAATTTGATTTGGGATGTGTATTTCCTTAGGTCATTTTTAATAGAGCTCACCAAAGCTTCTTGTTCTTCGATCTCAATTTCCAGTCTATTTTTTTCTAATTTATTTTCTTTAATAAGTGCCTCTTTGTCCTTTTTTTGGTATAGTAGATTTTGGTTTAAAGCTTGTAATTCAATTGTTTTAGACTTAATTTGTTCACCTTGTTTTTTTTGATAAAGCGCATATTGTTTTATATACTCAAGTCTTCGATAAGCCTGCTGAAAGTTACTTGATGACAATAAAAACATCACCTTACTTTGTTCGGATTTGCTCTTGTAGGACTTAACAATCATAGAAGCATATTCTTCCTTTAAAATTGTTAACCGATCTCTCAATTTTGTGATTGATTTCTGATTGTTATTTATTTCTCTGGTCAAAAGGTTTGCCTGCTGATTTGTAATTGCAATCAAATTTTTTCTTACTGTCACCTTAAAACTTAGGTTTTCAACCAAAGAAACTACCGAGGTTTTTTCTTTATTCCCTTGAAATAATAGTGTTTCTATTTTTTTTATTTGACGAAGATATTCTTGCCTCTTTCTCTCCAACTCCTGTTGTTTTGAGTTTTGAGAATAAGAAAAACAGACAGTTAAAAGAAGAAATATTTTTAAAAAGTTACTTTTGAAAAATGTCATTTTATCATAATTTCTTTAAATCCTTGAGGTATTCTAAAAGGAAATCTTAAATCTGTATTCATAGTTACAGATTTAAATTCCATTTTGAGAGTAGTCTCTTCATCCCTTTCAAGTACAATTATCTTTAAGAATTGAGGTATTAATTTCGAATCAATTTCTTGGTATTTTTTATAATCTATTTGTAACATTCGACGTGCTTCTGGCTGTGAAAATTGCTGAGAATTCATCTTGAAATTTTTAGGATTTAGAAGATAAAAAATTTCAAACAATGCTCTTTGTCTCTTCGGTGATAGCACAAATGAATCTTCATAAATCGCATGATTATATTTGCCATCTTTTAAGCCATAAATGGCATTACCTAACAATATGTTTTGTACATTTTTAAAATCTAGCTCTGTCCCAAATAAGCTATTTATAATTGAAAAGTTTCCGTCAAAATATGTATTATCAAACTTATTATAGAATTGTACTTTTAAAGGGGTGATTTTTACTCTAACTATCCCCAAAGTAGCACTTAACCATATTGTTTTATTTTTTTCTACACGTAGATTCACTGAATAAGATTGTGAATTTTCTCCTTGAGCAAACTCAACTTTCACTCGCGATTGGAGTGTTTTAAACTGAGGGTCTTTTTTATAATGTTCTTTAATAATCTGCTTCGTTGTAAGACTCGTATTGATATCGTTGTTTAACACAACATTTTTCACAGACTTACATCCCACAAAATTAATGACAAGCAGTACCAAAAAGAGTTTGCTAATTATATGTGTATGTAGTTTACTGTCCATTTAATAATATCTCTGCTTTTTTTAAAAACGATTGAGATTGTCGTATATTATTTAAATATTTATGTGAAAGACTTAATTGTTTATAGAAATCTATTTCCATCATTTTATTATCAACTACATAATCTATTCCAATCTCCAAAGCATTTACCGCCTCTTGATACAATTGCATATAGTTATTAGCAACACCGTTCGCTAAATACAAAATTGGTTGATTAGGGTATCGTTCAAGCATTTTAGAACTAAATTCGATTGCCTCTACAAACATCTCCAAATCGATCTGTATCAGAACTACATTTTTAATTGACTTAAAATCATTAGGATTACTTTTTAAACTAGTCTTAAATAAGCTTAAAGCCTCTGTTTTATTACCTGCCTGTAAGTGGTATTGAGCCATCTCAGAGGTTGATTTTAATGAGCTATCGGCAGAAATTTCTGTTGTAATTTCTAATAATCTGTTTTCATACTCTGGATGATCTTGTGTGAATTTTATAAAGTCATTTAATACTCTATTTTTTGCTTCGGGCTTCACCTTAACGCTTTTTAAAACAATACTCATTGAATTAATTGCTTTCTCGGTATCATTATCTTCCAAATAAAATTTATACAATGCTAAGTGAACTAATATTGATGAAGGAATATTTTTTAAAAGCCTTTGGGCCGTTTTAAAAGCTTCTTTTTTATTGTTTTGTTCACTATACCTATAAATTAACACTAAGTAATTTTGTTCATCTTGTGGATTAAGATCAATCCGTCGTTTTAAATTTTCAATACGCCCTTGGTCGTCCCCTTTGGCATTGTAAATTTTATTTCTCAAATAATCTCGAGATTTTGAGTATCCATACTTATTATCCATATCGTCTAAAACCTTTAAAGCTTGTCTAGATTTATCGTGTTTTGCGTATAAATTTGCTAAATTCTCTTCGTAATCAGGATGATATTTAATTAATAATTTTATTATTTTAAGAGCATTGTCATAATCATCTATTTGCTCATAAACACCATATAACTTATTTAGGTACCATTCATTATTAGGATTTTTATCTATGGCTAATTTTAAAGAGTTTTCAGCAGCACCAAAATTTTTGAGCTGAATGTAACTTTTTCCTAATTCAAAGTATACTGCAGCCTCTGTGTCATCTAATTCGACACATTTTAATAAAGATACTACAGCTCTATCATAGTTTTCAATTCCTTTCTGCTTAAGAGCTTCAAAAAAGTATTCTTGAAATTTCTCTGTAGAATCAATAGAATTATCCTCAGGTGTCTTATTGAAATCAACTTGAGTGATAGCTATCTTAGGAATTAATACCATCCCTAAAAACAAACCTCTAAACATATTTGTGAAATTCATGTTCAATTTTGAGAACCAATATAAATTTTAAATTTTTGATTATACACTTTTCATAAAGTTCCGGTACTCCCAAAGCCTCCTTCACCTCGTTCGGTAACAGAAAGCTTTTCAACCTCTTGCCATACAGCTCTTTCATGACGAGATATAACGAGTTGAGCAATACGCTCACCATTTATAATACTAAAATCTTCTTTAGATAAGTTCACTAAAACAACCCCAATTTCACCTCGATAATCTGCATCTATAGTTCCTGGCGAGTTAAGTACACATACACCATTTTTAACAGCAAGGCCACTCCTCGAACGAACTTGTGCTTCAACACCCACAGGCAATTCTATAAATAGACCCGTTCCAACAATGCATCTCTCTAAAGGCTTCAATTCAATAGTCTCGGATGTGTTAGCCCTCAAGTCTAAACCAGCAGAAGCTATGGTCTCATAAGAAGGTAATTCATGATTAGATTTATTTATAATTTTTATAGTCATGATTTGTGTTTAAAATTAATGTTCTATTTCTGGAATTAAATATTAGAATTCTTATTCTTTTCTGAATTAATCAATTGCTCCCATTCATTCTTTTCTAAGAGGAATATCGCAATAATAAATACGCAAAGTAAAGGTACCGTTATTAGATAGTTCTCCCTGAAATAATAGAATACAATAACAGACATTGAAATGGAGAAAAAAAGATATGCCCCAATTTTATTTAGATTATATGGTATAGGATAATATTTTCTACTAAAAACATAAGACAATAAAACCATGCTAGAATAGGCTGCGAGTGTAGCCAATGCAGAGCCTTTATATCCCATTATTGGGATTAACCATACGTTTAACCCTAAAGTAATCATTGCTCCAAACATTGATATATATGCTCCAAACTTTGTTCTATCAGTAATTTTATACCAAACAGAAAGATTATGATATATTCCTAAACAAAAACTGGCAATTAAAATTATTGGGACAATCCACATGGCCTCCCAAAAGGCCTCATCTCTAATAATCAATACCTTTATAATATCTGCGAACACAACAACGGTTACTAAAATAACACTTCCAAGAATAACAAAATATTCTAAAATTTTAGCATAATTCTTTTGAGGATTACGACTGTTAGAGTGACTAAAGAAGTATGGCTCAATACCTAGTCTAAAAGCTGTGGCAAATAATGTCATAAATAAAGCTAATTTATAACAAGCTGAAAACATTCCCACCTCACGTTCTGAATCTAATGCTGTAGATAAACTACTGTCTAAAAGAATTCTATTGAATGTCTCATTAATTGTATAAGCAAGCCCTGCAATTAGTACCGGAAAAGCATACTCTAACATTTTTCTCCACAGAGCAACATTAAATGTATAGTTGATCCTTTTGTAAAAAGGAAACATCAACATTAATGTAACCACACTCGCAACTAATGTCGAAACAAGAATGTAATTAATTTCATAATTAGATTTATACAAGGTATTAAACAGTGAGTTTTCTGAAGCGAAATCTTCTAAAAAAAGTAAGAAAAATAAATTAAAACTGATATTTACAACAACATTTGTAATCTTGATAACAGCATATCGAGTTGGCTGCTCTTTAGCTCGAAGCCAAGCAAATGGAATAATTACTAACGCATCTAAAAATAAGATCCATAATACAAAATTGAGATATTCTACTTTAATGTCAATTAAAGAAGCTAACTGGGTTTTAAAAAATAATGCTGCTAAAAAAATTGTTATGGATGTAAAAATTATTGAAAGAGCTGAAGTACTTGTTACAAACTCCTTATCAGATTCCTTATTAAAAAATCTAAAAAATGCCGTTTCCATTCCATAAGCTAAAATGACATTAAAAATAGCAAACCAAGAAAAAATTATAGAAACTTTACCATACACTCCAACGGCCAAAACTTCTGTATACAATGGAACCAATAAAAAAGTTAGCATCCGGGGGAGCACCGTCGCTAGCCCATAGACAAATGTCTGTTTAAAAAGATTTTGAAATGTACTCAACAATAATAATTATGAATTTTAAAAGTACGCTATTGTGAAACGTTTTGCAACATTAGTTCTTTGTAGCCATGGAAGTCATTGGAACATCATGTCTTCTTTTTTCAACCATATTGGTAATCTTGTAATACTTAATTTCACCCCTTGACTCGTAGGTTACGACGCACTCGTCTTGCTCTAAATTATAAAAAGTATTTATTTCAATAATTGGTGCTTTATTATTATACTCATTTAAAGACTCCTTACTAAGTTTCCTATCGAATTTATTTGACGGCGGATACAAAATTCTTCCGATAAACAATTTCTTATTGCCTGGTTTAACCTCGAGGCTTACAACCTTCCCCCTAAAATAAATACTGTCTAATTGTACGAACTCTTTTTTCAATTCAATAAACACATTTATTCCAGATCCACCACCTGATACACCAGAAGTCCAATACTCATAATAGACCTTTTCAAGATCAAAAGGAGGGTTTTTCTGCAAATCATTAGTACTGGAACAGTGTGAACAACTAATTACCACAACTATTAACATCAATAAATTAAATAGTTTATACATCGTCTTCATTTACTCAAAGGTTAATATTACTAATATTAAACAATAGCCATGCCAAAAATGAAGGGTTCAGATCTCTAGCTATTTAAATAAAAAATGAGCACTAAAATAAAATTAAAGTGCTCATTAGCTTACTTTTAAAATTACCTGCCTAGTTTACCGTAAACATCCAAGTTTGACCTATTGTTTTTAAACCTGAATCATCTGTAGTATCTACTTTCCAATAATATGTTTTACCAGAAATTACAGTGACATCANAATTGTCTTCTGATAAGTCTGTCTCAATAAGTTCAGCTGGATCTAATTCTCCAAAAAACAAATCATATGTCAATACATCTCCAGAGTCAGAATCACTACCTGTCCAGTTTAAGTTCACGCTTCCCTCACTTACAAAACCTTCATCATCTGGAGCATTTAAAGCTGCGCTAAACGGAGCATGATTTGAAATGCCCACACCTTCTGTGAAAAAAGCAAAAGTCGCTGAAGAATCTGATTCACCACCTTGATTATCAATGGCTGTTACTTTCCAATAATATGCAACACCTGGTTGCAGAGTTATTGAAAGACTAGTCGTTGAAACTGTTCGCTGTTCGACAATGTTAGTAAAGTTTCTATCTTCGGCAACAACAAGAATATAACTGATTGGATCGCCATCAACATCTGAGGCTGCTCCCCATTCAAATATTATCATGCTTTCGATACAAAGTAAATCTGACGACGGATATATTAATTGTGAAACTGCTGTAGGGTTATTATTCTCGGCTGGTGGAGGAGGAGTTGGACCTGGGCTGTCATCGTCACCTCCACTACTGCAGGATCCAGCAATACATAATACTGCTAAGGATAAATACAAGGTTATCGCTTTTTTCATAATAATTATTTTTTTATGATTTTAATAGTTTTAGGCTCATTCAACGAAAGNTTTACAAAGTAAAGACCACTNCTAAAACTGCTGAATGGGATATTAATACTTTTAGAATTATATACTTGAATTTCACTCTTATAAATCAATTTCCCNTTAATATCAAAGATTTCTGTATAGACTGCATTTTGTGATATTTCAGGCAATGTGATTTTTAAAACATCGATTACCGGATTAGGGCTTGCAACAAAATTTAAAATATTACTGCCTTCCATTGCTCTACTCATTATTCCTTCACAAGCTTTTCCGGATTTAATCTCTAATAAACCAGAGCCCATTGTTTCAACCTCAAAGATTTTTTCATTTGTAATTAAAATGATATCGTTATTAAACATTACTGTGAACGGAGGTGTTCCCGAATTGATGTTAACCATTGTGGTTTCTACGTCGCTGTCACCATTACTATCATCTACCAAGCCAAATATACCGTCTAAAGGAACTGCCGCGTCAATATTTATTTCAAAACATTGCTCAAAATCTCTTCCGTCAACATTTACACAAACAGTGTAAGCTCCAACCGATAGGTTATCAAAACTTATTGAGNCTGATGTCATTGTTTCATTTTCATCAGTTCCNTCTCCTGTAACAGTAACCGTGTATGAAACATATGTTTCAGTAACCGTTATATTAATGATACCATTATCTTGATTTTCACATGACTCCGAAATAACTTCCAGAATGATGTTGTCTGTGTTTTCATAGCTTGTATCACAAATATCTCCTACGCCATTTCCATTGGTGTCTAACTGATCGGGATTTGGTGTATCTATACAATTATCTTCATTGTCAAAAACGGAATCTCCGTCCGAATCTTGGCAAGCATCACCCACACCATTTCCATCTGTGTCTAATTGATCAACATTAGGGGTTTCAACACAATTATCTTCTGTATCGATGACACTATCTCCATCCGTATCTTGACAGGCATCTCCGATACCATTGCCATCAGTATCTGCTTGATCTGGATTTGCTGTATTCGGACAATTATCTGTCCCGTTAGGAACACCATCTCCATCATCATCACCATTTGGATCTATAATAAATTGTCCAGAAAAAATACCTCTACCGTAAGTAGCTGCGTATATTGCATTATCATCTCTCAAATCTAAATCCATGACTTTTGCATTTGACATTCCATTAAAAGCAGGCAGCCAGTTTGGGTTTGTAGACAAAAAGTTAGTGGTATACCACACGCCTAATTCTGTTCCAACAATGACCTCTTCCGGATTTAATGGACTCTGTAATATTGCTTTAACTGGCATGTCGGGTAAATCTCCTTCTTTTCCATACCAATTGGCCCCTCCATCATTAGTGTACCATATACTCTGTACGCCATAATTATGAACAGTCACAAAAATATCATTTTCTGATGCGCCAAACTCAATATCTGATATACTTCCAACAATAATATTTAATGTTTCGATATTAGTCCATGTCGGAGTTGCTTCAGCATTTTCTAATTTAATAATATCACCCAAAACAGTTCCAACTAACAAGGTTGAAGAAGAAGTTGTGTAAGGTGATACGGTAAATGCCGTTGGTCTACTAACAAGTTCTGTACTTGTTAAACTTGTTTTTTCTATAGTTCCTTGAGATTTTATTCCCGCATATCTTCTAATTGCAGCATCTGAACCCGAGGAATAATTAGAGTATAAAATATCCAAGTTTGAATCTAATCCTTGCGGATTAATAAACGATCCTATACTACTACTCTCACTATTTATCGTGATACTTTGATTATTCGATAAATTATACAAATTAATACCATTATTATAAACATAGTTTCTTATGTAGTATTGGTCTGTTCCGTCTTGATCAAAAAAGCTGTAAGCTCCATCTCCTCCATAGGTTTCAACAGAGCTATTGATACCAGGGTCTGCATTTGAAAATAAATGTGTCCCATTGTCTTGGAGGCCTCCCACAAAGTATTCAGCGCCATCAAACGCGGTAGTTGGGGCAACGCCGACAGTATAAAATTGAGACGTAATAAAGCCTTTATTTCTCTCTAAGGTATTTGTCCCGCCGTTGTTAGAATAAAACACGCCTCCATCATTCCCAAATAAAACTGTATTAGGATCTGAATTAGAAAATGTCATTCCGTGCTGATCCGCATGTGCATATTGATAACCAAAACCGGCATACCAATGCGTAAATTGGTTCCAAGAAGTCCCAGAATTTTCTGACTTAAATAAATCAATTCCTCCACTATAGATAACGTCATCATCTGTAGGATCAACTTCTAACATTAAATCATAGAAAGCTTGACCTCTTGTAAAATCTGTTGCACTAATTCCCGTATCAGCATCGTTCGGGAGTGCCATATCCGAAGTTCCTGTAGCAAATCCATCTGTTGTAACTTCCATCGCTACACCTTCTGAGATTTGTGCGAGTATATAAACTTTATCTGCATCTTGTGAAGAAACTGCTATTTGAGTCCTGTTAGCGCCTTCTAAAGTGTATGCATTTGTAAACGTTTCTCCATCTTCAGATGAAAATACTTTTCCTCCACCCTCTCCATAAATAGAGCTCGAAATTGTAGAAACCCAAATTTTTCCATCAGCTCCCACTTCAATGTCATTTGGCTCGTGTTTCTTTCCTGATGCCGTCAATGGCATGTTTAATTCAGTCCATGAATCTCCNTGATCAATTGATTTATAGAGGCCTAATTCTGGACCTCCCAAATATGTTGTCGANTTNGCATCACCATAAAATGATTCGCCTGCGGCCACATAGACCTCTGAGATTCCATTGTTATCTTTAATTTTTATGTCATTAATATGCTGAATTCCTGGAACAAGATTACCAGTAAAATCTCCTGATAAAGGATTCATAGAAACATTAACATCTCCTTCAGCTAAAGCTGCTTCGATTAAATCTCCGTCTGCTTTGGAAATCATCACTGCCGGTATTGTAATTGAAGCATCTTCACCTCCCATACTAATAGGGGAGCCAGGAATATTATTCATAATGATAGCTGCAACAGCTCCTTCATCTTGAGCATTTTTAACCTTAACGGTAAAGTTACAAGACCCTCTCCTAATCAAAGCTATTTTACCTGAGACTTCAGCACCAAACTCTTCACAACCCTCTGCTGGTGCTATGGATGTGTCATTAGCTAATACTAAATCAGCAGTTATAACTGAAGTGATTGTAGATCCAAAGGCAGTAGTCGGTGTTGATAAATAATCTCCTGCAATATCTCCTGGAGCATTAATGGTAATATCTGAGGCAGATTGAAACGTTGTAGGTCCAGAAATTCCACCAAAGACGTTTTTCCATGTTTCCCCAGCATCTTCGGACATCCATACACCGTCACCGTTTACATCGCCACTTGTATATGATTCACCTGTTCCTGCATAAAATATGTTAAAATCATTCGGATCGTAAGTCAAAACAGAAACATTTAGATTGCTCGGAATATTGACTCTTGACCATACAGTATTTGCATCAGATATACCTGTGTTCTTCCATAATCCACCACTAACACCGCCTGCAAAAACAGTTTCATTTGAATTATCATTTGGATCAAACATCACAGCTCTAGTTCTTCCTCCAAGATTATCAGGACCTCTTGAAACCCAATCATCATCAATACCGTCTCCAGGAGTTCTCAATCCTTCTAACGACTTTATTTGATTTCTAATCTCTGGAAGGTTTTCGAATGTAGGTCGGCCCAACACCGGATTCAT